>X289_Eastern_Grey_Kangaroo__coassemble_127_pt1 | contig 25524 bp, 25 predicted proteins | sample X289_Eastern_Grey_Kangaroo__metabat2_low_PE_002 | metagenome-assembled genome bin X289_Eastern_Grey_Kangaroo
TTCCATTCATAAACATACCGTCTTTCCATTCATAAACATACCGTCTTTCCATTCATAAACATACCGTCTTTCCATTCACAAACATACCGTCTTTCCATTCATAAACATACTGTCTTTCCAATCATAAACTAATGAGCTTATATTCGCAAACTCCGCAGCGGATAAAAAGACTGAAGGCACCTTCACACGAAGCGAAGGTGCCTTCAATAGGTATTCGTGACCTCCTTGAAGAAGGGAGGATCCGGTTCCTTATCTTATCTTCTCGATGATCTTCATTCCGCGATCAATAGCCTCCATATTCATGGGGATGAGCTTGTGATGACGCTCGGGAAGGGACTTTTTGAGCCCGGTCTCGACAAATTGGAGATCGATCATGGGGGCTACCTTGAGCAAACCACCCAAGACCACCATGTTGAAGACCTTGGAGTTGTTCATATTCACAGCCTCCTCGGTGGCATCTATCTTGTAGACTGTGATGTCGTCGCGGGTAGTGACGTTGTGGATACCATTGCTGTCATAGAGAAGCATACCCCCGGGCTTCACTCTGGGAGCAAACTTGTCCATGGAGGGCTGGTTGAGTACAATGACTATATCGTAAGTGTTGAGGATGGGAGAACTAATCTTCTCGTCGCTCAAGATCACGGTGACATTGGCAGTACCGCCACGCTGTTCGGGACCATAAGAAGGCATCCATGTGACTTCCTTGCCGCCCATAAGTCCGGAGTAGGCAAGTATCTTCCCCATGGAGAGGACTCCCTGACCCCCAAATCCTGCAATTACAATTTCATATTTCATAGCAAAGAGTTTAAGGATGGAGAGTTAGATATTCTTGAGCTCGCCCAGAGGATACTTATTGAACATATTCTCCTCCATCCACTTGTTGGAGTCTGCGGGAGAAAGCTTCCACCCGGAGTTGCAGGTGGAGACTACTTCCACGATGGATGTACCCTTTCTGTTGAGAGAGTTCTCGAATGCTTGACGTATGGCCTTGCGGGTCTTGCGCACTGCCGCTGCAGTATGAACAGCCTGACGAGTGACATAGCAGGTACCGTCGAGCTCCTTGAGGAGATTGGAGATCTTGATGGGATAGCCGTTGAGCTCCACATTGCGACCATAGGGGCATGTGGCAGTCTTCATCCCCTCGAGAGTGGTGGGAGCCATCTGCCCTCCGGTCATACCATAGATAGCATTGTTGATGAAGATGATGGCGATATTCTCACCGCGATTGCAGGCATGGATCGTCTCGGCGGTACCGATGGCTGCAAGGTCTCCGTCGCCCTGATACGTAAAGACGAGCTTGGAGGGATTGAGCCTCTTCACGGCTGTGGCCAAGGCAGGAGCACGTCCGTGAGCAGCTTCCTGCCAGTCTATGTCGATATACTTGTAGGCAAAGACGGCACATCCCACGGGAGCAATGCCGATAGTCTCCTCACCCATGTTCATCTCCTCCAGTACCTCTGCGATAAGCTTGTGGACTACTCCGTGGCTGCAACCCGGGCAGTAATGCATGGTGGTATCGTTGAGGAGCTGAGGCTTCTGATATACTATATTTTCAGGTTTGATTATTTCTTGAACTGTCATGATTCTCAATGTTTATCGGGGGAAAAGCCTTAGAGTCCGAAGTCTTCCTTGAGAGCTTCAAGGACCTGCTCGGGAGTGAAGAGCATCCCACCCATTCTACCATAATGATACACCGGAACTTTCCCGTTGACCGCAAGCTTCACGTCTTCAACCATCTGCCCGGCATTCAACTCTACGGAAAGAAATCCCTTGGCAGTATCAGCCAGCTGAGCTATACGATCCGTCGGGAATGGCCATAGCGTAATGGGTCTCAGTAGACCGAGCTTGATACCTTGCTGACGTGCCACCTCTACAGTCTTGGAGCAGATACGACTACTGGACCCGAAGGCTACGAGGATATAGTCGGCATCGTCGCAGAGAGTTTCCTCAAAGCGTACTTCATTCTCCTGTATCTTCTTGTATTTAGCTTGGAAGCGAATGTTATTCTGCTCCATCACTTCGGAGTCCAGCTCCAGAGAGGTTATGATATTGGGCTTACGACCCTTGTTGCCGAGAGTTGCCCAAGGACACTCTTCACGAATCTCATCCTCGGTACGCCTTTTCCTGTACTCCGGAAGGACTAAACGCTCCATCATCTGACCGATAACACCATCGGATAGAATGATAGCGGGGTTACGGTACTTGAAAGCCAAGTCGAAGGCCAGTCCCACAAAGTCTGACATCTCTTGTACAGAGTTGGGAGCCAACGCTATCAGCCTATAGTCTCCGTGACCACCTCCCTTGACTGTCTGGAAATAGTCTGCCTGACTGGGTTGGATCGTTCCCAGACCGGGACCTCCACGCATCACATTGAGGATCACGCACGGAAGCTCGGCACCTGCGAGATAGGATATCCCCTCCTGCTTGAGACTTATACCCGGACTCGAGGAGGAGGTCATCACCTTCTTTCCACACGATGCACCCCCATAGACCATATTGATGGCTGCCACTTCGCTTTCAGCCTGCAGTACCACCATACCGGTAGTATCCCAGGGAGCCTGCTCCATGAGAGTCTCCATCACCTCACTCTGCGGTGTGATGGGATAGCCAAAGTAACCATCCGTGCCAAACCGTATAGCGGCATGGGAAAAGGCTTCATTGCCTTTCATCAGTTTTACTTCTTCTGCCATTGATTCTGAGTCTTAGATTATTAGTTTGTCGTTGGATGCTGATCACTCGTCCACCTTAACTTTATAGACAGTAATACATCCGTCAGGACATACCAGCCCGCAGCTTGCACATCCTATACAGTGCTCGGGAGCACTCATGTATGCATAGTGGTAGCCCCTGTCATTGACCTCATCCGGATGAAGGGAGAGGGTATCTGTGGGACATGATACTACGCAAAGTTTACATCCTTTGCAGCGATCGGTATTGACGACTACTGCACCTCTGATTTTTGCCATAGCACAGATTAAGATTCGAAATAGTAAATACTCACATCTCAAAGGTAAGAAAAAAGTAGTGCGAATATCCCTAGGCATAAACTCTTTGCACTATTTACGATTCTTTCCATACCTCTAAGATCGGGATGCACTCAATCCAACGTCGTGAGGATCGGGCGTCCCGTATAGGGATCGGTATGTATGCGGATCTCAGCATCGTACGCCTCACGGATGAGTGTAGGCGTCAGCACCTCCTCTGCACTTCCATGAGCGATCACTTGTCCGGACTTCACCAGTGTCAGGGAGTCACACCATCCGGCTGCCTGGTTGAGGTCATGTATCACCATCAGGATAGAGAGCTCACGTCTTCTATGTACCTCTTTGAGGAGTCTTATGATCCTGCTCTGATAGGAGATGTCCAGGTGCGATGTGGCCTCATCCAGCAAGAGGAGTGTAGGCTCTTGCACAAGTGCTCTCACCACTGCCACCATCTGGAGCTCTCCACCACTTATCTCCGTAAGATACTTTCTCCTCAGATAGTTCAGCCCTGCCATATCGGTGTAGCCCTGACCTATTTCCTTGTCTCTTGAAGCGAAAGAGAAGGCAAATCTCGGCAGGTAAGGCAACCTCCCCAGGAGGATATAATCCTCAACACTTATCGGTGCCGTATGTATGAACTGCTGCACACTGGCCACGCGACGAGCTCTCTCTCGGAGTGTCAGCTCTGAGAGATTCTCCCCATCCAGACATATCTTCCCCGTCAGAGCCGGGAGATCACCCATTAAGCCCTTCAGGAGAGTACTCTTGCCGGATCCATTCCTTCCTATAATGCCTCCTATACACCCTGTCTCCCACTCCATGGAGAAGGGCTTGAGCCTAAATCCATCGGCATAACCACAGCTAAACTCTTCCAACCTCAACATACTCACCAGATCTCACGACTCCTTCTTCGCGTACCTATAATGATAAGGAATGAGATTCCTCCCACGATACCGGTGATCACACCGATGGGAAGTTCATTGGGATAGATTACCGTCCTCGCAAGGATATCACTCAGCACAAGGAAAATCCCTCCATTTATATAGGAAGCCGGTAGCAATATCCTGTGATCCTGCCCCACGAAATAGCGCGTGACATGAGGGATGATCAGCCCGACAAAGCCTATGACTCCGGAGACAGCTATGCAGCATCCTGTCAGCAGTGAGGTCAGCACGAAGAGGATGCGTATCATACCGTGCGTCTCCACCCCTAGGTGTCGCGCCAGAGGCTCTCCCATCCTCAAGGCATTAAGCGGCAGGGCAAATAGCATGGCACAGCCCAATACCAATAAGCTTACCACCGGTAATAGATATAGTACGGCATCGGAGGATCTGGAAAGTGAACCCATGGTCCAGTATACGATCCCGGGAAGGTTCTCCACCGAAGTCACCGACATCAAGAAGAGGACGAGAGAGGAGGAGATAAAGCTCACCATCACGCCACACAGTAGCATTCGCGATATGCTGGGAGCTCTCCGAAGCATGCTCAGAGCATAGACCAACAGTATAGTCATCAGCGCCCCCACGAATCCGAATGCAGGAAGTACCCATGCGCCGAGAGCGCTCCATCCTGCCACAATGGCAAGGGTCACGCCTAAGGATGCTCCCCCGGAGATACCCAGCGTATAGGGCTCCACGAGCGGATTGCGATATACTCCCTGCAGTATGACCCCACAGAGACTCAGCGAGCACCCCACAGCCAAGGCTAGCAGTGTCCTGGGTATCCTGATTTGCGTCAGTACGCTATGCTCCAGAGTACCACCCTCTCGTAGGATTCGAGGCATATCGAGCAGAGATATCTTGAGCTCTCCCTCAGAGAGGGATAGACACAGTGATGCCAGCAGTACTACTAATGATAGCACGATGTAGGAAGCTCCCGGAGCCCTCGCATCCCCTTGAGATTGTCTCTTCATCAGTACTCGACCCCCTTTCGCCCCATGACTCCACGAGAATAGGGATGACTGTCACACCGCATGTAGGTGACATAGTCTGCCATCTCCAAGATCGCCTGCGGAGCTGTTCGCCCTGTAAGTATCATCTCTATCCCTTCAGGTCTTTCATGGACAAAGTCTTTCAATTCCAGATCCCTGAGAAAGCCATCCCTGACGGCTATCAATACTTCGTCCAGCACCAGCATATCACACCTCTCAGTAGCCATATATTGTCTCAGATCCTTAAGGGCTTCCCTACACGCTTCAGCTATCTGATTAGGATCTGCCTTGGGATCGCACATAGGGTGAACCTTGGCGTAGCATCTCACCTCCACACCCATCTCTCTCAGGGTAGCCAACTCATGATAGCCGAAGCGATCGGCGTCCTTGAAGAAGGTGGCAAAGCAGACTTTCGCACCGGCTCCCAGAGCCCTGCAAGCCAAACCCACGGCAGCTGTGGACTTGCCTTTACCGTCACCCGTATAGATATGTAGAAGTCCGTAAGGAGCGCTCATTTCCACAAGTCGTGCTCCATCAGTTGGAGTGTCTGTAGGAAGTTGACGGGAGTAGGCTCCGAAACCTTCTCAGCAGGCAGCGTAAAGATGCGACCGGAACGTACGGCACTCATCTGCCCGAACTCCTTCCATCGTCTCATCTCATCCTCTACCGGTACTCCCATACTCACGATAAACAGGGCTTCGGGATCCCTGCTCACAACAGTCTCCCTGCCCACCATACCGGAAGTGAGACCCTCACAGACATTAACACCCCCAACGTAGGCAATAAGGTCATCCATATAATATCCGGGAACCACTGCGAAGAGGGGATCAGCCCCCAGCTGCATGAAGATCTTCACCGGAGTAGTCCCTCTAGCCCGCCTGGAGCGTATCTCAGAGACCTGCAGTCTCACACTGTCCACCACCTCCCGAGCACGTGACGACGAGCCCACAAGCTCTCCGATGCGGACGAACTGCTTACAGATATCCTCGAAGGATCGCGGAGACTCAAGCACCCACACATCCATCCCCAGCTTGCGGAGGGTCTCCACATCCTCCGGGGGGATCAATCCTGATGCCAATACTCTATCCGGTGCCAGTGCAGCTATTTTTTCAATATTGGGCTTCACGGCTGACGAGACAATAGGTACGGAATCTCCTTCAGGTATCCTACAATATTCCGTGCGTCCAACCAATACTTCACCTGCCCCCATCTCATATATAGAGTGAGTGACAGATGGTACGAGGGAAACTATTCGAAGACCATCCGAAGCGTCCGGTGTGTGTACTGCCTCGCTCCGCTGAGACACCCACCATGCTGCCACTCCCATGAGTGCCACCAAGGCGATGACTGCCGACAGCATGCGGAGGCGTTGCTGACGTTCCATAGTTTTACATTTTTCCAAAGTTAGATATTTCCCTGCTTTCCATTGATCAAATCTTGGCACAGGATACCCTTTTGAACCGGTCCCCAGGGTTAGTAAAAAATGAAGGCGGGGTAATCCAAAAATTACTCGGACGTTTTTATTGGATTACCCCGCCTTTTTTTGCCACAAAAGGCAGGGGAAAAATCGCGAAATCTTAACACTCTGTGAGACCCCACTCCCACAAGGATTTGGCGGGATATCAAGAGCATAATCACAAGTCGATTTTTTACATTTATTACAATACCGCCTTTTCTCCTTAATTGAGGACTACCCTGCATAATTGAAGCCACCCTAGGTACCCAAAGAAATCGGCAAAAAGGAGCCTAATCTGATTACGTAAAAAAATCCGCTATTGAGTAAGGAAATAATAGTTTATCGATACAATTTCTAGTACCTTTGCCCTGAATAATATCCACACAATTGTTATTGTAATTCGTTTTATGGCAAATGTGATCAGAATCAAGAAAGGTTTGGATATCAAGCTCAAGGGCGCTGCTCCGGAGACTGACATCCGAATCGCCCCGGGGAACTCATATGGAGTAGTTCCGGATCACTACTCGGGACTGGTCCCGAAGCTGGCTGTCCGCCCGGGCGATAGGGTGCTGGCAGGCTCTCCGGTACTCTATGACAAGAACTGCCCCGATCTCAAAGTCACCTCTCCAGTGAGTGGTGAAGTGGTAGAGATACACAGAGGCGCTAAGCGTATGATCCTCAGCGTAGAGATCAAGGCTGATGCCACTCAGGAGTACCAGGAATATGATGTTCAGGGAGTGGAGAGCATGGATCGTATCAGGATCCTCCGGCTACTGGAATCCTCCGGCATGCTGGCACTCATCCATCGGCGTCCCTATGACTATGTGGCACTGCCCACAACTGCTCCGAGAGACATATTCATCACGGCAAACCTGACGGCGCCTCTGTCTCCCGAGGTCGACTATGTCCTGCAAGATGATCTCAACAGTCTGCAGATCGCCATCGATGCCTTGGCAAAGCTCACCTCAGGGTCTGTAATCGTGGGAGTCGAACGTGGCTCGAAACTAACCTTTAGCAATTGTGAAGTATACGAGATAGAGGGTGCTCATCCCGCCGGGAACGTTGGTGTCCTCATCAATCATACCAAGCCCATCAACAAGGGAGACGTCGTCTGGACACTCTCCGTGACCGAGCTAGCCCTGATCGGGAGATTCCTCCGCACAGGGCGTGTAGATATGTCTAAGTATATAGCCTTCACCGGGTCAAGACTTGCCACCCGGGGGTATGCCAAGGTGATACCCGGATGCAAGATCCTCAACCTGGTGGGAGATAAACTCGAATCTACACCGGACAATAAACGCATCATCGATGGAGATCCATTGACGGGTCGTAGGGTCGATGAGGAGTATCAGTACCTCAGCCCCTATAGCAATCAGATCACAGTAATCCCTGAGGGGGATGATGTCCATGAGATGTTTGGGTGGGCTGTACCGGGCTTCAATAAGTTCAGCATGGGACGTACCTATCCCTCTTTCCTTCAGAAGAATAAGGAGTATGACATCGATGCTCGCGTGCGTGGTGGCGAGCGAGCCATCATCGTATCGAATGAGTACGATAAGGTATTCCCCTTCGATATCTATCCCGAGTTCCTCATAAAGGCTATCATAGCCTTCGATATCGACAAGATGGAGAACCTCGGAATCTATGAGGTGGCTCCCGAAGACTTTGCAGTGTGCGAATTTGTCGACACTTCTAAGCTGGATCTGCAGTACATCGTACGTAAAGGACTGGATGAACTCTACAAGGAGATGAATTGATGCCTCTGAGAGGTGAAGTCACCCAAAGCTATTGATATATATAAAGTATAATCACAGATAAAGCCTAAAGAATTGAACGCTTTAAGAAAGAATCTAGATAAGATAAAGCCGAAGTTTGAGAAAGGCGGAAAGCTGCACATGTTTCGCTCCGTGTTTGAGGGATTCGAGACTTTTCTCTTCGTCCCCTCTACGACATCCAAGCGTGGTGTGCATATCCACGACTCCTCAGACTCTAAGCGAACCATGATCATCGTGGTGCTCGCTCTGATTCCGGCTTTGCTCTTCGGCATGTACAATGTCGGGTATCAGCACTATTTAGCGATAGGACAGGAGGAGACCTGGATCATGAAGTTTGTCTACGGACTACTGTCAGTGCTTCCTCAGATAATAGTATCCTACGTCGTGGGGTTGGGCATAGAGTTTGCCATAGCCCAAGTCAAGGGTCACGAGATCCAGGAGGGGTTCCTCGTTTCGGGGATATTGATTCCCATGGTTCTGCCGGTGGATACCCCCCTGTGGATGATCGCTGTGGCAACAGCTTTCGCCGTAATCTTTGCGAAGGAGGTCTTTGGTGGTACAGGGTACAATATCTTCAACGTTGCCCTGACAACCCGAGCATTCCTCTTCTTCTCCTATCCGGCAGCGATGTCGGGGGACTCTGTATTTGTCCGCACTCGAAGCACCTTCGGTATCGGGGGTGGCGAAGTGGTGGATGCCTTCTCGGGGGCTACTCCTCTGGGGCAGGCTGCGATAGCTAACAGCACACCTGCTATCAACAGCATCGTAGGTCAGCCACTTACCACCATGGACTACTTCGTGGGTCTGATACCGGGTTCAATAGGTGAGACCTCGGTGATAGCCATCCTCATCGGCGCACTGATCCTGATATGCACCGGAGTGGGTAGCTGGAAGATCATGCTTTCGGTCTTCGTGGGGGGATTCCTCACAGCATTACTATACAACCAGGTGGGTACTACGGGATCCATGATGGTGCCCGCGGTAGATCAGCTACTCCTCGGTGGGTTCGCCTTTGGTGCCGTATTCATGGCTACGGATCCTGTGACAGCAGCAAGGACAGAGACAGGAAAATATATTTATGGTTTCCTGATAGGCTTCTTCGCCATGTCCGTACGCGCTCTGAATCCCGGCTACCCGGAAGGTATGATGCTGGCTATCCTGCTGATGAATGCCTTTGCTCCGCTGATAGACTACTGTGTGGTGAATGCTAACGTAAATATGCGTCAGCGTAGAGCTAAGCAGACTCGTAAGACCCTCTAACCTCTCTCAAAGCAATATCCATATGAATAGAAATAGCAATACCTATACGATAGTGTATGCCACGGTTATGGTGATACTGGTCGCCATTGGGTTGGCCTTTACGTCGCAAGCGCTTAGGGAGGATCAGAAGAGAAACGAGGATATCGATAAGATGCAACAGATCCTCAGTGCCTTGAATATCCACGTGACTCCCGAAGAGGCTATGGAGAAGTATGACAGCGTGATCACTGATGCCTTCCTAGTGGATAGCGAGGGCAATGTGGTGGAAGGAACCAACGGTAAGGGTGTGGACTCTCCCGCCTTCACCTATGCACTTGCCGAGATCAAGAACTCCGACAAGGTCCCGGTCTTCCTCGCCAACGTGGATGGAGCCCAAAAGCATGTCCTCGGCATGTATGGCGCCGGTCTTTGGGGACCTATCTGGGGATATATCTCCGTGAATGATGATAAGAATACTATCTTTGGAGCGAACTTCAGTCATGCCGGAGAGACTCCGGGGTTGGGAGCCGAGATCACTACCGAGCACTTCTACTCCCAGTTTGAAGGAAAAGAACTCTACAAGGATGGTGAATTTAAGAGCGTTGCCGTGGTGAAGAGTGGTCACTCTGCACCGGGTCAAGACTATGTGGATGGTATCTCCGGAGGTACATTGACCTCGCAGGGTGTACACCACATGCTGTATGACAGCCTTAAGAAGTACGATAACTACCTGAGCAAGAAGGATTAAGAGATGACACTATTTGATAAGAAGAATAGAGAGGTACTCCTACAACCTCTCAGTAAGAATAATCCGGTGATAGTCCAGATGCTGGGTATATGCTCGGCATTGGCTGTAACCTCTAAGCTGGAGCCTGCGATAGTCATGGCTATCTCCGTGACAGTGGTCGTGGCTTTTGCCAACGTGATCATATCTCTACTGCGAAATACTATCCCAAACCGCATCCGTATCATCGTACAGTTGGTGGTATGTGCTGCCTTGGTGACCATCGTGAGCGAGATCCTCAAAGCCTATGCCTACGAGGTAAATAAGCAACTCTCGGTATTCGTCGGACTGATCATCACCAACTGTATCCTCATGGGACGCTTGGAAGCCTTCGCACTGGGGAATAATCCTTGGTCCTCCTTCCTTGACGGTATCGGAAACGGTCTCGGATATGGTATGATTCTCGTGATCGTAGGGTTCTTCAGAGAGCTTCTGGGATCCGGGACACTCCTAGGCTACCGCATCATACCGGAATCCTTCTACGAAGCAGGATACGTCAATAACGGTCTGATGATCCTCCCTCCCATGGCTTTGATCCTCGTCGCCGTGATCATTTGGGTCCAGAGATCGGTAAAGCCCGAACTACAAGAGAAATAACAACGAGTAACAACACAATATCATTGACTTAAAGATGCAAGAATATCTAAGCTTATTTGTACGCTCCATCTTTGTAGACAATATGATCTTTGCCTTTTACTTGGGCATGTGTTCATTCCTCGCTGTCTCAAAGAATGTCAAGACCTCTTTCGGTCTTGGTCTGGCGGTAACATTTATCTTGACATGTACCCTCCCCATCAACTACCTCCTCGAGAATTATGTCCTCAAGGAGGGCGCTCTGAGCTGGCTGGGTGAGGGATATGCCGACGTGGATCTGAGCTTCCTCAGCCTCATCATCTTCATCGCCGTGATCGCCTCTTTCACTCAACTGGTAGAGATGGTGGTGGAGCGATTCAGCCCTTCTCTCTACAACTCTCTGGGGATCTTCCTCCCATTGATCGCTGTGAACTGTGCGATCCTCGGGGGATCACTCTTCATGCAACAGAAGGAATTTGCCAATATCGGGCTTGCCACCACTTACGGCTTAGGCTCCGGTATCGGTTGGATGCTTGCCATCGTCGGTATGGCAGCCATCCGTGAGAAGCTCCAGTACTCCGATGTCCCCAAACCCCTTCGCGGACTGGGGATAGCCTTCATCATCACTGCACTGATGGGTGTGGCATTCATGTGCTTCTCCGGCGTCAAGTTTTAATGTGATCCCCCTTATCTAAAAGACTCTTACTAATGTTTTTTCAAGCTATATCTTATACAGCCATTGCCACCAGCGTGGTAGTATTTCTCATTATCATCCTCATTCTGGTAGCTGCCATCCTCGTTGCCAAAGCAAAGCTGGTACCGTCCGGAAATGTGAAACTGGTGATCAATGATGATAAGACCCTGGAGGTCCCTCTTGGCAACACACTCCTAACCACTCTGCAGAATGAGGGAATCTTCCTCTCCTCTGCCTGTGGGGGGCAAGGTACCTGCGGTCAATGTCGGTGCAGAGTAGTAGAAGGTGGCGGTGAGATCCTCCCCACCGAGACACCCCACTTCTCTCGTAAGGAGATCAATGCCCATTGGAGACTCTCCTGCCAGACCAAAGTCAAGAACGACATGAAGGTCATTGTCTCCGAGAGTGTCTTTGGTGTCAAGGAGTGGGAGTGCGAAGTGATCTCCAATCACAACGTCGCCTCATTCATCAAGGAATTTGTCGTCAAGCTTCCTGAGGGAGAACACATGGACTTCAAGGCGGGTAGCTACGCTCAGATCAGGATACCCAAGTATGACAATATCAAGTATGCTGACATGATCGTAGATGATAAGTTCAAGCCGGAATGGGATAAGTTCAAACTATGGTCCCTGACCGTATCCAATGAAGAGGAGACTGTCAGAGCCTACTCCATGGCTAACTATCCTGCAGAAGGAAACATCATCACCCTTAACGTACGTATTGCTACCCCACCCTTCGACCGTAGTACAGGCACATGGAAGGCAGGTGTCAAGCCGGGGATTGCTTCATCTTATATCTTCAGTCTCAAACCCGGTGACAAGGTACGCATGTCCGGTCCCTACGGAGACTTCCACATTGTAGAGGACTCCAATGCCGAGATGCTCTACATCGGTGGTGGTGCCGGGATGGCTCCCCTGCGCGCTCAGATCCTTCACCTCTTCCGCACCGAACATACCACCCGCAAGGTATCTTTCTGGTATGGTGCTCGCTCTAGAAATGAGATCTTCTATGAAGAGGACTTCCGCGAACTGGAAGAGAAGTACCCCAACTTCGAGTTCCACATTGCCCTCTCGGATGCCCGTCCTGAGGACAATTGGACCGGATATACAGGCTTCATTCACCAGGTAATCTACGACAACTATCTCTCTACGCATGAGGCTCCGGAGGATATCGAGTACTATATGTGCGGCCCCGGTCCCATGTCCAATGCTGCAAAGGTGATGCTGGACAATCTCGGAGTACCCTACGAACAGATATACTTCGACGACTTCGGTTGATCCCAAGGCGTTGCACATCACAGATCCAAGGAGGTGTGTCCATCCGGGCACACCTCTTTTGGATTCGTTTTCATACCCTTTCATTTCCTCGCTAGGACGTAGGCAACAGGATCGCTCCCTTAGCCGCTTTTAAACACTCCCTATATTCCACACTTTAAACATTTTAATGGAAACGCATCAACATGGTCTGACACCCACCGAGGTAGCTGAGAGTCGAAAGGCTTATGGCTCCAATACGCTCACTCCCCCGGAGCGTGAATCCCTCTGGAGCAAGTTTGCCCGTAAATTTCGTGACCCAATTATCATCATACTCCTCGTTGCCATGCTCCTATCCTTCGGGGTGGCGTGGTACGAATCGTGGCTGGCAGGGGATTATAGTCTCTCTCACTTCCTAGAGCCTGCCGGGGTACTTCTGGCAATCCTCCTGGCTACGGGGGTGGCATTCTACTTCGAGCTGCGGAGCGAGAAGGAGTTTGAGCTTCTCAACCAAGTCAATGATGATATCCTATACAAAGTTTATCGTGACGGACAGCTCAGTCAGATCCTCAAGGCGGAGATCGTCGTAGGAGACATCGTCCTTCTGGAGACCGGAGAGGAGGTACCTGCAGACGGAAAACTTCTGGAGAGTGTCTCACTACAGATCGATGAATCATCCCTAACGGGCGAACCTATCATTGCCAAAAGTACTCGGCAGGAAGACTTCCATGAGGAAGCTACCTACCCTACAGACTACATCTGCCGCGGAACCACCGTACTGGATGGACATTGTATCTACAGGGTAGAGAAGGTCGGTGATGCCACAGAGTATGGAAAAGTCTTCGAGGGTATCCATATCGACAGCAGCACTCAGACACCTCTCAACCTCCAACTCAATGGACTGGCACGTACCATCTCCCGCATCAGCTACGGCATTGCGGCATTGGTGATGCTGGGTGCCATCATCTCCTACTTTCACCAAGGTGGACCGGCAAGCCTAGACTGGGCGGGCACAATGCGCTTCTTCCTAGACAAGCTCATGATTGCGGTTACTGTAATCGTAGTTACCGTCCCGGAAGGGCTTCCCATGAGTGTCACCCTCAGCCTGGCTTATAGCATGCGGAGCATGATGAAGACGAACAACCTCGTCCGTCGAATGCATGCATGTGAGACCATGGGCGCCGCTACAGTGATATGCACCGATAAGACCGGTACCCTTACTCAGAATAGGATGACCATTGCTGACACCTATTTTGAGCCCGAAGTGTCTCATGATCTCCTACATATCTCCATGGCAGTCAACTCTACCGCACACCTAGACCTCACCGATACCCACCAACCTCAACCCCTCGGGAATCCTACTGAGGGTGCTCTTCTCCTGTGGCTCAGGGGGCAAGGAGTAGACTACCGGGGATTAAGGGATCGGTATGAAGTGGTGGATCAGCTCACCTTCTCCACCGAACGAAAGTATATGGCAACGGTTACCCGGGTCGAAGGGCATAACCTCTTGCTCGTCAAGGGAGCACCTGAGATCGTCATGCAGCATTGTGATCTCTCCTCCGAGAGCAGATCCCGCTATGAAAGCAAGCTTCTGGAGTATCAGGGGAAGGCTATGCGTACTATAGGATTTGCCTACAAAGAGATCGGAGAGGAGGCTCCCTTCAACCAAAGCAGACTGGCAGTGGGTGAGCTTACCTTCCTAGGTATTGTTGCCATTAGCGACCCCATCCGTACCGACGTACCCGATGCTATTGCAGACTGTTTGGATGCCGGCATTCAGGTCAAGATAGTCACAGGGGATACATCCGGGACTGCCAAAGAGATCGGCAGACAAATCGGCTTGTGGGATAGCTCCTGCAGCGAAGCGAATATCCTCACCGGTGCTGAGTTTGCTGCCATGAGTAACGAAGAGCTCCGAAGTCGTGTCAGAGATCTCCGGATCATGAGCAGAGCTCGCCCAATGGATAAGGAGAGGTTGGTACGCTTGCTACAGGAGCAAGGGGAGGTGGTGGCTGTGACCGGTGACGGCACGAATGATGCTCCCGCCCTCAATCGTGCCCAGGTAGGTCTCTCCATGGGCGACGGGACCTCGGTGGCTAAGGAGGCAAGTGACATCACCATCCTAGACAATTCCTTCGTCTCTATCACTCAGGCGGTCATGTGGGGAAGATCGCTACACCTGAATATCCAGAGATTTATACTCTTCCAGATGACTGTCAATGTAGCTGCCTGCCTCATAGTACTTCTGGGTGCTCTCCTAGGGACTGAGAGTCCACTCACAGTTACCCAGATGCTATGGGTGAACCTCATCATGGATACTTTCGCAGCATTGGCGCTTGCCTCACTACCGCCTAGCAGGTCTGTCATGAATCGCAAGCCCCGCAAACAGACGGATCATATCATCAGTAAGAATATGGGTCGGCAGATCTTTGCCATGGGCATCTTCTTTGTGGTGCTTCTTTTCGGTATTCTTCAATACTTTAAGCACCATGACTTCGCCAGCTTTGCAGACTTTCGGTGGGGAGATTTCCGGAGAAGTTTCCTAGACTTTAGCCCCGGTCATCTAAGTGACTTTGAATTAACCGTCTTCTTCAATATCTTTATATTCCTACAGTTCTGGAATATGTTCAATGCAAAAGCCTATCGATCCTACCGTCCTGCTCTGTCAGATATACACCACACCCCCAACTTCCTTATCATTTCACTAGTGATTCTCTTGGGACAGATCGTCATCACGACATTCGGTGACGGGATGTTTCGTGTGGTACCCCTGGATCTAACCACCTGGTTCTTCATCATTTGCGGTACCAGCCTTATCTTCTGGGGTGGAGAGATCGTTAGGCATTTCCTGAAGGATGAAAGCAAATTATGAAGACCCTAACCTGTCCCTACTGTCACCGAAAGCTGGAACATGAAGTCCCTCCGAGGAGTGAACAGCACCCCATCCTCTCTTCTTGCCCCTACTGTCACCGGTCCATTGCGGTATATGCCACCTCTACCTTTGCCCTTACACATGGAGACAGAGGCGTCATGGCTGTATATCCTGAAGAGGAAACCGAGAGTAAGTTCTCCTTTACCTTGCTGCCCAATAGTTATTCCGGCGGGGATACTGTAGCTCTAACTAAGGGGAAGCATCTCCTTGGGAAGTTCAATCAAGACTCCTCAGCGGATCTGCAGCTCCCCTCAGCTGACCCTGACATGGAACGCAACCACTTGGAGATCACCGTTACAGCCGGCGGAGTAACCGTGAGAGATCCCGGATCTAGAAGCGGAACCTTCGTGAATGCCGTGAGGTTACGACCTTCTGAGCAGCGCAGACTTTCGGATGGCGATGTGCTCACCCTGGGAGGATCTACGCTTCTCTTCTCTGATGGATCGGACGAAGAGGATATTGACATTACTGACTTTGACATAGAATAAGATAAAATGGCTGACGATCACGAACTCAACTACATGGTGCGTCTCAAACCCTACTGGATCGGTGAGATGCAGAATAGTAAGTTTCATAAAGTATTACTGCTGGAAGAGACCCAAGGAAGTAGGAAGTTTCCGATATTGATCCCCATGTCTTTGGAGGGGAGGTTCATCGAAGGATTCAAGAGGGCCATAGCTCGTCAGTGGGTAGACAACGATGTGATAGATCTCTTCATGGCGGCGACTTCGACTTTCATTCGCAGGATATTTATCCTCAAGGGTGCCGAAGGAGAGGTGAAGGCAGACGTCTATGCCGTCAATACTCTGGGAGAGTGCTTTGTATTTTCGGCTCCCATCCTCCCGGCAGTCTACCATGCAGCTACCCGCGGACTGCATATCTACGTTGATAGTGAGCTACTGACCGAGGTGAGCAAGCGCATTGAGATACACGTTGCAGGAGATAAGGGGCAGGAAGATCCTGACTCCACTTCACAAGCTCCCATCATCAAGCTGATCAATGAAGGGGGAACTCCCGAAGATGTCGAGCTCTTGGACATAGTCAGCACCCTTACAGAGACTGACAATGAGACTCTTACTCAGGCGCTGGACCGGGCAGTGAGCCTGGAAAAGTACGAGTGGGCTCAGCTTTTGTCGGACGAACAAGCGCGGAGAGATGGCAAAGAAGAGGGAGAAGAAGAGTAGAGATTCACAACCTTCGGAGGACCAACCCCTCTTCTACGCTCCCTTGATACCCTCCTCCCTAACGCTCCCTAACGAAGAGTCACGGCACCTCTACAGAGTTTTGCGTCTCAGGGAGGGAGCTACCATCCGGGTTACCGATGGCAGAGGGAGTCTATATTCCGCCACAGTCACATACCCTGATCCCGAATCCTCTGAGATTATTCTGAATGAGGAGCTCCCTTCTGTTCCTATCTCTCAAGCATCTTTTCATCTTGCCATAGCCCCCACCAAGAATATAGACCGCATCGAGTGGCTGTTAGAGAAGCTTACAGAGTGTGGCATCCTGCATTTTCACCTCGTCATCACCGAGCGAACCATCCGAAATCGCGTCAATACCGAACGACTTGAGCGCATTCTCGTCTCTGCCATGAAGCAATCCCTCCGCAGTCACCTCCCATCACTCACTCTCCACGACTCCCTAGCTGCCTTTTTAGATACCGATCTTCCCCCCCAACGCTTCATCGGATATTGTGCCGACCACATCGCCAAGCAGGATATCCATCCTCTCTATCGCCCCAATCTTTCCACCACCGTCCTCATCGGACCGGAAGGAGACTTCACCGAAGAGGAGGTACGTCTCTGCCTGAAGCATGACTTCACTCCTGTTTCCCTAGACCCCTCACGTCTGCGCACCGAGACCGCCGGTCTCTATGTCGGCATGCTACATCTATTTTCCAACCCTCTACTTCCATGACGCCCCTTACCATCTACATTCTCTTAGCCATCATCCTGATACTCCTTGTGTCATCTATTCTCCTCTTTCGTGAGCTTAGTATCCAACGCAAGGCTGCCGGTGACAAGATTCTCCTCGAGAGCCGCGCCACCCACCACGAAGAGGAGATCCGCAGGTTGACTTCCGAGCGTGATCTCCTCGCCGCACAGCTTGATGAAAATCGTACCCGGACTGCCTCTCTCCGTGAAGCCAATGCTCGCCTTGAAGTGGACCTTCAACACTCTCTCAAGCAGATCCAATTACGTGACAAGGAGGCAGAAGAGTTGAAGGAGAAGCTGATCAAGGAATTCTACCTCATTGCCGAAAAAGTAATCGAAGAGAAGAGTGCCAAAGTCACTGAGGGTCAGACTCGCACACTCCGCCAGGTCCTCGATCCACTCAATACCAGGATTGAGGATTTCAAGAAGAGGTTTGAGGAGAGCTTCCTCTCCGAGACCAAGGAGCGCCACACCCTCACAGCCGTCATACAACAGCTCCGTGACCAGAGTGTGCAGCTCTCCAAGGATGCCACCAACCTCTCTGAAGCCCTCCGAGGTCAGTCCAAGGTTCAGGGTGACTGGGGCGAAAGTCTGCTCCAGCGGATCCTCGAAGAGTCCGGACTCACCTCCCCCGAGCAGTATGAGCTGCAGGAGTATATCCGTGACAGTGCCGGCAATATCCTCACCAATGCCGAGTCCGGTAAGCGCATGCGCCCGGACGTCATCGTACACATGCCCGGTGGCAGAGACATCGTCATCGATGCCAAAGTCTCCCTCACGGACTATGCACGCTACACCGAAGCCCAAGATCCCGAATCTGCCAAGCGGCATATGCTCAACCACATCCGCTCCGTCAAGCGACATGTGGACGAACTATCCTCCAGAGAGTACGAGAGACACCTCACCACTTCACCTGAATTCGTCCTCCTCTTCATCCCAATGGAGGGCGCATGCTCCCTGGCTATGCAAAATGACAAGAGCTTATGGATCGAAGCCTACCGCAAGAAGGTAATCATCTCGGGACCCACCAATATCATCGGGATGCTTATGATCATCAGCGACCTCTGGGTACGGGACAGCCAACGCAAGAACATCGAACTGATAGTCTCCGAAGCCACCAAAATGTACGAGAAGTTCGTGCGCTTTGCAGAGGACTTTGAGAAAGTTGGGAGCCAGCTCACCATGGTGACAGATACCTATGAAAAGTCACGCAAGCACCTCACCACCGGCAGAGGCAACCTCGTCGGGCGCATCGTAAAGATGAAGGATATGGGCATAAGTTCCCCCAAGAGAGTTGCCTCCACACTCCTCTCCGACACCGAGATGCCCGACGCTCTCGAATCATCGACAGAGGATACCGACACTGAAGAGTAGAGAGCTTTACTCCCCCACTTACCTCTTATGAGCCACCAGGATTTCCCGCTTTCCCCCGGGAGGTCCCGCTGTACGTACCACTTCGAAGCCCACTCTTTGGAGACGGCGACGCACTTCCCCTTTGGCGCAGTAGGTACTCAGGATACATCCTTGGCTTCCACATGCGTAGAGCCTCCCCATCATCTCCTCACTCCACAGCTCAGGCACCTTCTCGGGTGAGAAGGCATCCATATAGATCACATCCACCGGCCCCGTGATCTCCGGGGATATATCCAGAGCATCCATCCTGAGCTTACGGATCGTGAAGTACTCCCCTATCCCTACAGCCTGCCCCCAATCTACGCGATGCAGAGCTGCCATCAGCTCACGCTCTATCGGATCCTCAAGCTTTGTGGCATAGTTCCCCCACACCTCAGCCTCTAGCGGATACTTCTCCATAGAGATATACTCGACCCTCACCCTCTCCTTTTGAGCATAGAGGAGGGAGAGCAAGCCATTCAAGCCGGTTCCCCATCCTACCTCAAGCACCCTCACGGGATCTGCTTCAGATCGAGCCAGCGCCTGCTCCACGAAGATATACTGAGACTCCGTGCGCGCACCGTGAGTGGAATGAAAGGTCTCATCCACATGAGGATCATAGAGAGTTAATGATCCATCCTCCGTGACGACCCACTCCGGAGGGCTGCTATGGATGCTGTCCACCCTGTCTCTGTTTGGTCCTTTCATACCCCAATAATCGTTTTCTATTCTTGTGTCAAAAGTATAAACTTACCTGCGATACTTTCAAGTTCTCCACTCTTCCCCACAAAAAAAACAAGATTACGAGAATCCCCACAAACCCGTTCTCCAAGCGACTTTTTTGCATAGCCTGAGGCTCCCCGATTTTTACCCCGCCTTTTTTTCCGAAAGATGTCCCCCTAATATTGAAATTACCCCGCCTTTTTCAAATCGAAAAGGCGGGGTAATTTTTCCGACCAAAGAGCATATCACAATTTGAGGGTTGGCAGATATGTAGTCGGTATCTGAATCTACGCGTCCCATTATATTTGTTCATATATAAAACTATATCTATCTTGGGACAAGTTGGTAGTTTGTATTTCAAGTTCAAACTAGTTTCGGCTTAAAAACTCACTATGATAGCACATTTATAAAACCGATGTCGTTTAATCTGTTGAATGTAACCTGTATTAGAAGATATAATTGGAGATTCTGTCAGCAACGTCTTGCAGAATCATCGAATGTGTTTTTCAACACTATTAAGTAGCCAATGTAATACCGAGAGCGAACGTACACTGTTGAACCACTAATGGACTGACAGAGTTATGAGCCAGATCACATCGGGCAGAGTCCGGGTCAATGGACAGATTTGGGTGTCAAGCCGCGTAGCCTTCATGATGGCAATACGACTACTCGTGGCTGTTACTGCTTTCACACAAGTGCCGGCAAGATCGGACGGGACGAACCGAACCATCACAGGAATACTAAGAGAGCATGCATCGCCGCACGCCCCTGTGCCCGGTGCCGTCATACGGATGTGTGCAGAGAAAGATACTGTCGGTCTGATATCGAGCAGCAGTGGCGAGTTTTCGGCGGAGATCACGGGTGACCCTATTCGGGTGTTGGTCTACTATCTGGGGAAAAATGTGGCCGACTCCATCATTCCTCTCCCGGCGAACAGAGAGCGCATTACGATATACTGCGAGTTGCCAAACTTCGAGCTCGAAGGGGTGGTAGTAGTTAGCAAAGAGAATGTGCTGAAAAACAGTGCGAGCGGATTGGTCTTCAACGTAATGAATAGCCGTTATGCCAAAAATTTCAACGGGCTGGAGGTGTTGTCGATCACGCCATACCTGCAAGTGCAGAAAAACGCTCTTGCGATCGTCGGACGCAAAGGCGTAAAAGTCTACGTCAACGGGAAACTGCTGAATCTAGACGGTGAAGCGTTAGGCAACTACCTCCGCTCGCTCCGTTCGGAAGATATACAAAGCATAGAGGTCAGCCCTAATCCGAGTGCACAATACAGTGCTGAAGGAGATTTTGGTATTGTCAACATCTTGCTGGCGAGAAGGGATGAGTCGTCTCGAGACCTCTTCTCCGGCGAACTGTCATTGGGTGAAAGGACGTCGGGCAAGGTAGTGCTATCCTTAGATCGACAGTGGCGGAAACAATCAGTATCTTTTAAACTGAGCCTAAGCGACTTAAATCGAGTGTCGCGGCAGCATTACGAGATCTTCTATCCCGACAGCCGATGGGATGAACGAATCCAGCGAGCGTCCAGCCCCAGAGATTGTGGATGGGTAGTGAACCTAGACAACACCCCGACCGACCTTCTGTCGTGGGGCATTGGGTATACCGGTAACATCTCCGGAAGTAGATCAAATGCCGACGACCATGTCGACATAATCTACCACTTACCTAGAGATAATCGGTCGCTCAACAGCCATTCTAACTCGAAAGAGAAAAGCGCCATGCACGAGATAAGCGCCTATTTGACCCATAAGCGTGAGCGAAAAGGCAGTAACATCTTCGATTTGCAAGTAAGTCTGCTAGACTATCACTCGAACAGGCTGAACCACTTCTCTGCCGAAGTGTTAAACGTTCCCGACAGAACTAATCGCCTCAGTACGTTAGATCTGAGCAGTCAGGGAGCCTCTATGAAGGCCGTATATAACCTTCCGCTATCCGCTGTCAACCTGCAGTGTGGAACAGACTACTCGTTCATCTCTAACGTCAGTGAGTCAGAACTTGATGGCTCCACGAACGTTACCCCATTTCGGTATGACGAGACGGTCGGAGCGCTCTTCCTGACGGGAGAGTATGTTCTCTCTCAATCGCTTATACTTCAAGGGGGACTGCGTATGGAATACCTTGACCGAGAGGCATCTAGCGACAAACACACCACCCTGATCGACGAAAAAAGGATGCAACTATTCCCAAATATCAACTTGGTGTTGGTACCGCGAAATGCAGGGACCTATATCCTCCACTACAGCAAACGAATTAATCGACCGAAGCTGCACTACATCAATCCCTTCCGATATTACTCTAATGCCTACAGCTATTGGCAGGGGAATCCTGAAGTGAGTCATTATATGGTTGATAATCTGCAACTATCATACAATGCCGGTAATCTTTTGGTGTCATTCTACGGACGATATGCAGCTAACAAATACGACCAGGTGACGAAGGTCGATCCATGAGATAAGCAGCAGGTAGTTACGCCGCTGAACTATTACGACTTTTCGAACATCGGCGGCTACCTGTCGCACAGTTTCTCCCTACGTAAGTTTTGGAACTCGACAAACGAATTGACGTGCTGGTATATGAAGGCGAATTCGCATGTGCCTGAGATTGAGTCGACATCTGGTTGGGGCGGTGCTATCAGCTCGAATAACTTCTTCACTTTCAGCAAGTCCTCCAAATTCCGATTCCACCTCAATGGAATCTACATGAGCCGCAGCTTGGCGGGTGGTTACCAAGTATCCGCAGCGCATCAAATCGACTTAGCAGTGAGTGCCCGATTCCTCCGAGACGCCCTAGAAATCACCTTAACAGCCACTGACATCACCAAGGGCTCTGGGCGATCTTTTACCCAAATTGTTTCGGGCATCAAGCAGATAAACAGAGACATAAACGACTCACGGCAGATTAAACTTGGGATTACCTACACGCTGGGCGTAAGTAAGAAGAAGAAGGGTCCGCAGACTTCAATTGCCGAAGAGAATAAGCAGAGACTGGAACTGTAAAGGGTTATGTCCATATAAGACTAATGACACTAAACTTGTAGTCTGAATTGTAATCATATTTTAACATTGAAAGATTTGAGAATGAATCTCAGAGAGGTTCAAGCACTCATGGAGAGAGAGGGACAAAAAATACACAGATTTGCCACACAGAAGTCGGTTTGCTTGAGAGATCACTACCCTTGCCTGCTATAATTCTCTGGGAGGAGCATCATTATGTTGTTGTATACAAGATAAATAATAAGCGCTACCATGTCGCAGATCCAGCATACGGGAAAGTCAGTTATTCTGAGTCGGAATTTACTGCGGGATGTGCTACTATTTCTGGGAAGATACTCGTTATATTGCTAGAACCTAGCGAATTTTTTCCTGCATTTACTCATGAGAAAAGGAAGAATAGAATAAAATCCACATTTGATTTTGATCTTAAGGGCTCAAGAATTGCATTGTGTACATTTATCTCCACATTATTGCTCTCGTCTATTTTGGGTATTATTCTTCCCTTTTTCTCTCGAGCTGTTATCGATAGGGGGATATATCAGGGAGATATTTTCTTTGTTTGGCTCTTGCTATTAGGTCAGATGGCTACATATACAGCGCGTTTGATCGTAAATTTCCTCCGTTCCTTGGTGGCAAATAACTTGATAAACAGGATGATTCTTAGAAATGTGTCAGTATTCCTGAGGAAGATGTTTCAGCAGCCTATGACATTCTTCACCTCTCGCAGACCGGGAGATATTATACAAAGAGTGGAGGATAGCACCCAGATTATAAGATTTTATTCGATAGAAATTACTCAGTTTGTATTTGCAATACTCTCTACGAGCGTCTATCTCTTCATAATTCTTTATTTCAGTCTCTCAGTCTTCTTTATCTCAATACTTTTTATTGTTTCAGAATTAGTCTGGATAGTTATTTTCTGGAACAAGATAAAAACTAATGAGTATAAGAGAGTTTCATTGGTTACCGAAGAGAGAAACAATCTATTGGAGTTTATACATAACATCCAAGATATTAAACTGAACAATCTGGAGAATTTCTGTGTCAAGTCGTGGGGAAAAGTACAGGAGAGACTGTGCGCGAATACACTCGAAAAACTGAGGATTAACCAGAAGTACGAGTGTTACACCCTTTTGGAGCAGATGATGTCTGTTACAACGATGGCATTTTGCGCGCTTTCTGTAATTCAAAATGAGATGACCCTTGGTACTCTATTTGCAATTGCATTTATTCTAGGCGCAGTTAATGCTCCCATATCGACAATAATAAATCTGATTTTAAGATATAAGGTTGTGTCGGTAAGCACGGAACGGGTCCAAAGTGTCCTTTCTTCGACCCTTGAAAAAAAAACAAAAGCGATCATGTTCACGAAGATCTAATAGGGGATATTGTTTTATCCAATATCTGTTTCTCCTACTCGCAGAACAATGCCATTTTAGACGGAGTGAATGCCGTAATTCCGTCCGGAAAAACAACGGCAATAGTAGGTGCAAGTGGTTGTGGAAAAACAACCCTAGTGAAGATTCTGCTTAAGTTTTATCGCAGAAGTAAAGGTGATATCATCGTGAATGGAGTTGATCTTGATTTGATTGAACATACTCAATGGAGAGATTTGTGCGGGGCTGTTCTCCAAGACAGCAAATTATTTTCTGAATCTATTGCTTTTAATGTATGGTTAACTAAAAATATAGATAAGGAATTGTTGCACAATGTGTCCAAACTGGTGAATATGGATGAATTCATTTGTCATCTACCCATGGGATATAATACTGTTATTGGGGATCTCGGATTATCCCTAAGTCAAGGACAGAAACAACGTATACTCATTCGAGCCTTGTATAAAAACCCTGAGTACATCTTCTTCGATGAGGCAACGGACTCATTAGATGCAATTAATGAAGAGTTTATTGTCAAGAACATCTATGATTACTTTCATGGGAAAACCTTGGTCGTTATAGCCCATCGCCTATCCACAATACGCAGAGCAGATCAGATAATCGTGCTAGACCAAGGACGAATCATCGAAAGTGGTTCCCACGATACATTGATACAGAGAAGGGGGGGGCTTATTACAATCTGGTATGTCGGCAATGAATGGAGAGGGGTTTATTGGTAGCCTTTCTGTAAGGGCAAAATTCCACATGGATTGTGACGTACAACTTAAACACGATTCATTTTTCTTCTACAAGATGCACAAGCACTGAATCTACCTGAACCGTTTCATCTCTAAGGGAGAGAGGTTTGCGAACCGCTTTTCGTCAGTCCCTACACCTTACAAGACTATCGAGACAAGGGCATTATTCCCCACACTCAAATTTGCAGGAAAGACACTCTACTAGCTCTCTGACATTAACCGACTACTGCAATAAAACTATCGGGGATAAAGAAATTGAATCTTGTATATGGAAAAATGAACATGCGATATTTGTTTCGTATCACAAATATAATATCTACCTTTATAACACTTCCTGCGCAGGTAAACTTATAATTGATTTCTGCTATGAATAGTGATTCAACAAAAAAAGATACATCAAAGACAAAGCCATCTCGAGCATTCTTTAGAGATTTGACATGCAAGCAGTTGCTGTTTGCGTGTATATTCTCTGTTGTAACCTCAGTGGTAGGAGTGTCGCTTATGAGTGTATTGTATGATACTAAAGTGAATTTTACTTATGGACTTATCCTTACCGGGTGGTTCTTCTTGAGTGCCATTTTCTTCTTGCATATCAAGTCTAAGAAATAATATACGAAAGGAATTATGAATCTAAACCTAAACGGTCTCTTATCTGTATGCGCTGTGATATCCTAGATTCCGCAAGCTGAATTGGGGTGAGAAAAAAAGGTGAGAAATCC
>X289_Eastern_Grey_Kangaroo__coassemble_128_pt1 | contig 24983 bp, 16 predicted proteins | sample X289_Eastern_Grey_Kangaroo__metabat2_low_PE_002 | metagenome-assembled genome bin X289_Eastern_Grey_Kangaroo
ATCTCTGGATTTCTCACCTTTTTTTCTCACCCCAATTCAGCTTGCGGAATCTAGGATATCATATTGTATTTATCTCTGAATCTTGCTAACTTCGCACCCCTAGAACTGTAGAAAAATCAATAACTTATACGCAGATATAAATGGCAACCTTAGAGAAAATTAGAAATCACGCAGTACTACTGGTGATTGTAATTGGTCTGGCGTTGTTGGCTTTCCTTATGGGTGACTTCCTCACCCATGGGTCTACGCTCTTTAACGACTCCAAGACCAATGCTATCGTCGTAAATGGTGAGAGTGTCAAGATCCATGACTATCAGAATCGTGTGGACCAGGCTATTGAAAGCCATCGCATGCAGACAGGTGGATCTCTCACTGACATGCAGACTAATCAACTTAGGAATCAGGTTTACGCTCAGATCGTTTCTCAAAAGGTGCTTGATGCAGAGACTGATAAGGTGGGCTTGACGGTAACCCCCGAGGAGGTCTTTGATTTGGTCCAGGGAGAATTCATATCTCCTGTCATCCTACAATCGCAGATGTTTACCAATCCGGAGACAGGCGTCTTCGATAAGGCTGCACTCCTGCAATTCCTCAAATCCACCTCTCCGGAGCAGATGAAGAATTACCCTCCCGAGCAACGTGCTCAGATGGAGCAGTATCGCAACTTCTGGATCAATACGGAAAGTGCTGTGCGTGACTATCGCCTAAATGAAAAGTATACGGATCTGATAGGTAAAGCGGTTGTAGCTAATAAGCTGGAAGTAGCGGATGCCCTTGAGTCGGTTTCCATGACCGCAGATCTGGCATATGTCTCTCAAAAGGCGGTTATCGTACCTGACTCAGCGGTGAACGTAGGAGATAAGGAGATCAAGGAGTTCTACGAAGACAATAAGGAATTCTTCAAGACTGAAAAAGGACGCATCGTGGATGTGGTCTATACCACCATCAGACCTTCACAAGAAGATATTGAGGAGGCTCACCAGGATGTCTTGGCAGCTGAGAAGGAGCTTCGCGAAGGTGGCAATGCTGCTGATGTTGTCTCTGAATACTCTGACCAGGAGTTCATAGATGCTTATATGCCCTTGCAGTTCTTCCGCAACGAACTCTTCCCTGCAGATCTTGCTGACCAGTTGGCAGGGGCTTCGGCAGGGTTTGTGACTCCGGTGACATTTAATGATAATACCTATAGAGTTGCCAAGATCGTTGATACCAAGACTTCTCCGGACTCTCTTCTGGTACGCCATATCATGCTGCCTGCTGCAGGACAAACTGTCCCCGGGGCAGCAGACCCTGACAGTCTGCTCAATGCCCTCAGAGCTAATCCCAATAGCTTTGCAGAGCTTGCCTCCGTTCACTCTCTGGATCGGAACTCTGCAGGGAACGGTGGTGAGATAGGGTGGCTGACGGAGTTCACGGCAAGCAGAGTACTCGATAAGGACTTTGCCGAAAAGCTCTTCACCTTGCCTGTAGGTACTCCGACCCTTATCAGTTCTAAATATGGTAACCATATAGTGCTTGTAGAGAAAGCCACAGCTCCTGTGCAGAAGTATCTCGTGGCCTATGTGTCCAAAACTGCTGATCCCGGCAATGAGACCTATACGCGCATATTCAATGATATGAACAGCTTCCTTGCAGCCAATAAGGATCTCGAACGTATCGATACCGCTGCTGTAGCAAAAGGATATCAGGTACTGAACAATATCCCGGTTTTTGGAATGCAACCTGCCCTTGCTCCGGGCTTGGAGTCTAGCCGTGAACTAGTGAAGTGGTCCTTGGATAACAATGCCGGTGCTGTCTCTGATATTAAGGAGGCTGATGGTAAGTTTGCTTTCGTAGTAGTCCGCAAAGAGATCAAGAAGGGATATCTGCCGGTAGAAGATGCCAAAGAGCAGATACTGCCCGTCGTGATGAACGAAGCTAAAGTGGACTACCTGTACGATAAGCTTGTTGTCGGTAATTTCAGCTCGCTAGAAAGCTTTGCTCAGAAGGTCAATGAGCCTATAGATACTGTCAAGTATGTGCAGTTTGGTAGCAATAGGATTGATAATATAGGATTCGAGCCTACCATCAATGCTGCAGCCGCCTATGCACCACTCAATAAACCTGTACCTGTTAAGGGTAAGGCTACTGTATACCTAGTGAACGTGATGAGCCGCACTCCGGACGCTGATAAGCCTACGGCAGAGGCTGCTCGTGCCATGCTCAATAATCAACGTCTGTCCATGATCCGTATGGGTGCTCTTCAGGCTATGATTGCGAAAGCAGATATAGAGGACAACCGAGCCAGATTCTATTGATTATTCTACTATCAAGGAAATATAAACGATATAAATAAATCTCTTCAGCCATGGCAGAGAAGATCAAATTGACGAAGTTTTCGGATCCAGTATGCATATGGTGCTGGGGTAGTGAGCCAATCTATAGAGCTCTGGAAACTCATTATGGGGATCTACTGGAAGTAGAATATGTCATGGGAGGGCTGGTAGAGAATATCACTTACTTTTATGATGATAGAATTTCTATCGGTGGTGGCGATGCTGAGAAGTTCAACAAGCAGGTTGCATCACATTGGGTAGAAGCACATGAGATGAATGGCATGCCGGTAAGTCCCTCCAAGATGCACCTCTACTCGGATTAATTTCCATCTACCTATCCGCAGAACATTGCTTATGAAGCTGCTCGCCTGACGGACCCCGATCGCGCTGATCTATACCTCTATATGCTACGCAAAGAGGCTTCAGTGAATGGAGCACTCATCAGTCACGAACCGGTTCAGATAGAGATCGCTAGCAAGGTGGGTCTCGATGTCCATGCCTTCATGTCTCATCTGGAGGATGGATCTGCTGCTCGTGCATTCGAGAAGGACTTACTGAAGACACGTAGGTCTAGAGTTTCAGGCTTTCCTACAGTGCAAATCACTTACGGCTCAGAGTCATTGATGCTGGGTGGATACAGACTTTTCGAAGATTTCAAGAATGCTATAGAGTATATTACGCAGGGTAAGATTAAGCCTAGGTCTATAGAAAAGACAGAGGAAAGCATTTTGACCTTTATGGAAGATCATCCCTCCATGGCTATCAAGGAGATCCAGTTGGCTTTTGGATTCAATTCTATCCAAGAAGCTGAAAGGTTGGTGAATCCGCTGGTGGAGGGTGGAAAGCTCATAAAGGAGGAGGCAGAATACTCCTATCTTGTTCATCTCGGATAATTGGATCCGACGACGTGATGGAATAGATTTTTGACTATACTTTTCCATATACTTCTTAGCCGGGAAGAGCTGATCCGTGAATGCTCTCTTCCCAGCTATTTATATCCTAGTTATCCTCAGGAATTAAGTACCTTTGGTAGCAGTATAATTCAAGAATAGCACATATAATTATAGTAGATGAAAAAGGTTGATGTACTTCTAGGACTCCAGTGGGGTGATGAAGGTAAAGGAAAGGTAGTAGATGTACTAACCCCGCATTATGACTTGATCGCTCGCTTCCAAGGCGGTCCCAATGCCGGTCATACCTTAGAGTTCGATGATAAGAAGTTTGTCCTCCGCTCAATCCCCTCGGGAGTCTTTCAGGGTGGAAAGGTGAATGTCATAGGAAACGGTGTAGTACTGGATCCATTGCTATTTATGGAAGAGGCTGAAGGCCTTATTCAGGCCGGTGTGGACCTCAAGAGCAAGCTCTATATATCCAAGAAAGCCCATCTCATACTGCCCACACATAGACTCCTAGATGCAGCCAATGAAGCTCGCAAGGGAGAAGGTAAGATAGGTACGACCGGTAAGGGTATCGGTCCAACCTATACTGATAAGGTTAGTCGCAACGGGGTTAGGGTAGGGAATATTCTCAATGACTTTAAGGCTAAGTACGAGAAGGCACGTGATCGCCACGTAGAGATGTTGAAGCAAATGGGAGATACGTCAGAATTTGCAGAGCTGGAAGCTCAATGGCTGGAAGCTGTAGAGTATCTGAAGGGCTATCAACTGATCGATAGTGAATACTATATCAATGAAGCGATGGATGAAGGTAAGAGCATCTTGGCAGAGGGAGCTCAAGGATCCATGCTGGACATTGACTTTGGCTCTTATCCCTTTGTGACTTCATCCAATACCATTGCTGCCGGATGCTGTGCAGGTCTCGGTATCTCGCCACATAATGTGGGTAGGGTATATGGTATTACCAAAGCTTATTGTACACGTGTAGGTGCAGGTCCGTTCCCTACCGAACTGTTTGATGAAGTCGGGGATGAACTGTGTAAGAAGGGGAATGAATTCGGATCTGTGACCGGACGTAAACGCAGATGCGGATGGCTAGACCTCGTTGCTCTGAAGTATACTGTTATGATCAATGGAGTAACCGACCTGATCCTGATGAAGAATGATGTCCTATCCGATCTGGATGAGATTAAGGTATGTATCGAATATGAAGTGGAAGGAGAACGAACCCGTACTCTTCCTTTCGATCTATCTTCGGTGGAAGTGAAGCCGATCTACAAAACCTTTAAGGGTTGGCATGAAGATATGACCGGCTATACGCATGTATCAGACTTCGGTGATGGATTTAGGGAATACGTGAAGTTCATTGAGGAGTATTTAGGTGTTCCCATTACGATCCTCTCCGTAGGTCCGGATAGAAAGCAGACCATTGTGAGAGATGAGTTAGGACATTAAACCTTTGCCTATATTTTACCTCATATAGTTATGTTGCAAACCCTTTTTCTACAAAGCTCCCAATCGATATCATCATTCGGTATCCCTATTATCTATATCCTCATATTTGTGGTTATGATCTTGGGTGCCATGGTATCATGGAGACTTAATGCGAAGTTTAAGAAATACTCCCAGGTCCCTTTGGCGAGTGGATTGACCGGAAAGCAGATTGCTGAGAAGATGTTAGCGGAGAATGGCATAGATGATGTGCGAGTTATCTCTGTAAGAGGGCGTCTCACCGATCACTACAATCCGAAAGATAAGACCATCAACCTCAGTGAAGGAGTATATGACTCTGCTAGTGTGGCAGCAGCTGCCGTGGCAGCGCATGAAACAGGACATGCGATTCAGCATGCCACAGCATATGCTCCTCTCCAGATGCGTTCGGCTCTGGTACCCATAGTACAGTTCTCCTCATCCATAGTGCAGTGGATCTTGCTGGCCGGTATCATTATGGTTCAGGTGTTTCCGACCCTCTTGCTCATCGGGATCATACTCTTTGCAGCCACCACGCTCTTTAGTTTCATTACTCTTCCCGTGGAGATTAATGCGAGCAGTAGAGCATTGGCCTGGCTTAAGAGTAGCAACATTACTACATCACAGCAGCAACCTATGGCTATGGATGCACTTAAGAGTGCTGCCTATACCTATGTGATAGCTGCGATAGGGTCTCTGCTGACGCTGCTCTACTACATAAGCATCTTCGCAAGGAGGAATTAGGGATTGCCGAATATATTTGGAAAAATACTTACATTTGTAAGCACTCCTTTTTGTGACTTTGTCAATGAATTGATAGGAAAACAACATATTTAATTGGCTATGGAAATAAAGAAATCACCTAAAGCTGATTTGGAGAACAACAAGAGCTTGTACTTCCTTATGGGGTTAGTCGTAGCTCTGGCTTTCGTTTTCACAGCTTTCGAATGGGGAAAGAGAGAGATCACTTTCCAGGACATCAGCACCGACCAGGTGGTTGAAGAGGTGGAGGATATCCAAGTGACTCCTCCCGAAGAGAATACGCCACCACCTCCACCACCTCCTGCTCCTGCTATTGTTGAGCAAATCGTTGAAGTAGAAGATGACGTTAAGGTTAACGACTTTGAGATTCTTTCCGTGGATGATAGCGAAAAGACCAAGCAGGTAACCTTTGCGCCGCCCTCATCAGGAACCGGTCGTGCCGAAGAAACTGTAGATGACAACAAGGTATTTGACTTCCTCGAGGAGATGCCGGAATTCCCCGGTGGTGAGGCAGCGATGATGAAGTGGCTAAGTACTCACATCAACTATCCGCCCATCGCACAGGAGAATAATATACAAGGTCGTGTAATGGTAGGCTTCGTAGTAGAAAAGGATGGTTCTGTATCTGACGTGAAGATCCTACGTCCCGTAGACCCGTCACTGGATAAAGAAGCAGCCAGAGTAGTGAAGTCTATGCCCAAGTGGAAGCCCGGTATGCAGACAGGAAAGCCTGTACGTTGCCGCTTCACGATACCTGTAAGCTTCCGTCTCAGATAAGAGAATCTACCGGAAGTATCACAAACTAAGGCTCATAGAAGACCGAGGGATGCTACAATTTCAGCATTTCTCGGTCTCTTTTCGTATATTTGTGTCGCTTCGTTCGGGTTGCGGAGCAAAACATTTTCTTAACTAAAACCCACTACTAAACAAATTAGATATTATGGAGATTGTAAAGATTGTAGGTCGTGAAGTTCTAGACTCCAGAGGCAATCCTACCGTCGAGGTTGACGTATGTCTTGCTTCAGGATTTATCGGCAGAGCCGCCGTGCCTTCCGGAGCATCCACCGGAGAGAATGAAGCTCTTGAGCTCCGTGATGGTGACAAGAGTCGCTATGAAGGGAAAGGAGTCCTCAAGGCTGTTCACAATGTCAATGAAGTAATTGCTCCGGAGATCGTAGGTATGTTGGCTACGGATCAGAGAGCGATAGATAAGAAGATGCTTGAGTTGGATGGCACCAAGACCAAGTCCAATCTGGGTGCAAACGCCATGCTGGGTGTCTCTCTCGCCGTAGCCAAGGCAGCTGCTGAAGCCCTTGGTCAGCCTCTGTACCGCTATATTGGTGGCACCAATGCTCACATCCTTCCTGTGCCGATGATGAATATCATCAATGGTGGCTCGCACTCGGATGCTCCTATAGCTTTCCAGGAGTTCATGATACGCCCCGTAGGTGCCCCCTCCTTCCACGAAGGTCTTCGCATGGGTGCCGAAGTATTCCATTCCCTCAAGAAGGTGCTCAAGGGTCGCAATCTCAGCACTGCTGTAGGTGACGAAGGAGGCTTTGCTCCCGTACTCAATGGTACAGAAGATGCTCTCGAAAGCATCATCGAAGCCATCAAGGCTGCAGGATATGAGCCGGGGAAGGATGTCAAGATCGCTCTGGACTGTGCCTCTTCCGAGTTTTATCACGATGGTGTGTATGACTACACCAAGTTTGAAGGTGAACGCGGAGCCAAGAGATCTCGTCAGGAACAAGTGGACTATCTCAAGCAATTGGTAGAAAAGTATCCCATCGACTCCATTGAAGATGGTATGGATGAAGGGGACTGGGAAGGATGGAAGCTCCTCACCGATGCTCTTGGAGACAAGATTCAGCTTGTGGGGGATGACCTCTTCGTCACCAATGTAGAGTTCCTGCAGCGTGGTATCAAAGAAGGGTGTGCAAACTCCATCCTCATCAAGGTTAATCAGATCGGGACACTGTCCGAGACCCTCGATGCCATTGAGATGGCTCACCGTCACGGTTACACCACAGTCACCTCCCACCGTTCGGGCGAGACCGAAGATGCCACTATTGCAGACATTGCCGTAGCTACCAATTCCGGACAGATCAAGACCGGTTCGCTCAGCCGTTCCGACCGTATGGCCAAGTACAACCAGCTCCTTCGCATTGAAGAAGAATTGGGTGAACTGGCTCAATACGGCTACAAGAAGCTGAAGTAACCCACAGTCACTTACCCCCCTTCACTCGACATTGTCACCCGGCAGTCGGTGTGGGGTTTGAAGCCAACAGGTCGGCGAGCTTGTGCTTGCTGACCTATTTATTTTGTTCATACCCACTCCGTTGCCGAAGCCTTTCGGGAAACTCTTCGGAGGCTGCCGGTCTTCGGGTTTGAAAAGACGGTATCTTTCAGTTTGGAAAGATAGTATGTTTATGGTTGGAAAGATGGTATGTTTATGGTTGGAAAGATAGTATGTTTATGATCGGAAAGATGGCATGTTTATGATCGGAAAGATAGTATGTTTATGATCGGAAAGACAGTATGTTTATGATCGGAAAGACAGGATCTTTTCGAGCTGAAAGATACCGTCTTTTCATTTGAGGGGATTACCAGCCCGGGTTTTGCTTCAGCTGAGGATTGAGTACGATGTCGTTTTCGGATATCGGGTGGAGGTACTTTCTCTCCTCGAAGGATCTCTTCTCATCCTCTCTCCAGAGCAGATGCCCATGGTCTCCTTCGTCGAGTCTTGATGCCTTATTGTCTATCACGAAGTATACCACACCGTGCTCTCCCTTGGAGGGCGCCTTGGTCACGAATGATACGTCCGGTGTGCCGTTTCCATCCAGGTCCATGGGTGTATCGAGGCCGGGTACGTATATGCCCTTCCACGACATCTCGAGTAGATCGCCCTTCTTCCACCGCATGAGGTCATCATATCGTAACCCTTCGTAGCAGAGCTCTATACCTCTTTCTCTGCGGACCTCCAGGAGATACTTGTCGGAGATCTCGGGGAAATAGGTCTCTCTCATATATTCGTCCGGTGCGGAAGGTTCGGCATCCGATATCCCTGCCCTCTTGCGAAGGGGTGCAATAGTCTGAGACCATACGGACGAGTCGAAGCGTCCGAGCTCTGCCATGGTCTCGGCATAATTGAGCAAGACTTCCGCATATCGCATCAGGGTGATGGAGTTGTATGCTTCGCCGGTACCGTCATATTGCTTGTCGTCGAGGCTGAACTTGAGGATGTGATATCCCGTGTAGGTGTATCCGAAGTTGGGAGGAGCCGGAGTGCCGTCGCTGCGCTTGTAGCCGAGCGAACGGATAGTCTGCGAAAGCCTCGGATCCCTGTCCTTCATCTCTTCGGTGAATAGTAATTCATCGTATCCCGACCTGTCCGTGAATCTGCTCCCGTCCAGCATCAGATAGGTATTCACGAACTGCTTATTGAGGCTCCATCTGCTTCCGTAGGTGGCGCTATTGAACTTCCAGGTGATATTGTGCCATCGGCGAAGTGCATTGTTATATACCACCGCAAGCATTACCTCCTCAGACACGGGGTTCTCGGAGATGAAGAGTGTGCGGTAGTCTTCGTAGGGCTTGCCGGTAGAGTAGAGGTGATATTTCCCGGAGTCCATCACCTTCTTGGCAGCATCCGCACCGGCTTCGAGGAACTTATTGGCAGAGCCTTGGAGACCAAACTGTGTCTGATACTTCCTGAAAGTCCCCTCAAAGAGACAGATCCTCGACTTGAATGCCAGCGCCACCTGCCGAGTCACCAGCGATGAAGTATTGTCCTTGGTATCCCGGATATTCTCACAAGCGAAATTGATATCCTCCAGTACCTTATCCATGACAAAGGTCCGTGAGTCCCGAGGCTTATAGAGCCCTTCGTCAGCAGCATCCAAGGGCGTATCGTACCATGGGACATCTCCGTAGGTCTTCACCTTATCGAAGTAGAAGAGTGCACGCCAGAATCTCGCTACCCCTTCGTAGTGATTGCGAGCCTCTTGCGGTATGGAGGGATTGTCGAAGTGGACCAGGAAGTAGTTGATATTCCTCAGGTCCGTGAAGCTCCACGTCCCTTGATCTACGGCATCGAAGGAGCCGGCGATGAACTTCGGTGACTGTATCTTGGCGGTATAGTCACCCATCTCATCGGACTGTACCACGGAGAGTCCGCTCGGGAGCCCTCTTTGGTAGAAGGAGTTGGCATAGAGTTGGAGATCGGATTCATTGCTGAAGAAGCTCTCGGGTACCAGTCTATCCACAGGGTCGCTGTCCAGAAAGCCTTTGCAGGAGCTCAAGGATATACTCAGGAGCAGGAGAGCCATATATATATGTCGTATCATGTTCATTCTTTATTAGCCGGTTAGAAGGTTAGGTTGAGCCCTACAGTCCATGTCTTCAGCATGGGGTAGGCATCACCCTGACCATGACTGTTCGTCATCTGACCCAGGGGATTCTCTATCACTTCCGGGTCGAAGCTTTCCGTATACTTGAAGATGCCTGAGTAGGTGAGTATATTCTGTCCCGAGACATAGATCTGTGCACTCTTGATCCCGATGGGGTTGAGGAGAGAGTGGGGCAGCATGTAGTCTATCGTGAGATTCTTGAGGCGGATATAGCTTGCATCTTGCAGATATCTCGTCTGAGTGGCTCCTAGGGATCTGTTATCTCCCAGTGAGATATACCCTCGATAGCGGGGGAAGTATCCGTCGGGATTGTCCTCGCTCCACATGTTCTCGTAGAGCTTCACCGGCTGAAAGCCATAGGGTCTGTTGTAGGGACCGTAGAAGAGGTCAGCCTCTTGGGCGAAATACCAGTCTCTCTTTCCTACCCCTTGGAAGAAGGCAGAGATTCCCAAACCGTTCCAGTTTGCTGCCAGGGTGAATCCGAACTGATACCTAGGAGAGTTGTTCCCGATAATGCGTCTGTCACCGGGATCCTCCACAGTATTCTTGCCTAAGTTCACCTTCCCGTCACCGTTAAGATCAGCGAACTTAATATCTCCCGTCAGCCACTTATTGGCATTAGAGTTCTTGAAGTAGGATTGATCGGCATGCTTGGTTATCTCCTCTTCACTCTTGAAGAGCCCTTCAGTCTCAAATCCCCATATCTCTCCGATCTCCCTGCCTACATAGTACGAGAATAGGAGTTTGGTCGGATTATTAAACTTGGTGATGAATGATCTGCTGTCCCATATGGAGCCGTTGAAACTATAGGAGAAAGGCTTATCCAGCAGAGTAAGTTGGTCACGCCAGCTTAGGGTCAGCTCCCATCCTCGTGTGGATAGATCTGCATAGTTGCCATAAGGCACTGTAGCGCCGAAGACATTCGGGAGTGGAGGTCCTGCCGTGAACATATCAGTGGTACGACGATTGTATCCGTCGAAGGTCAAGGTCAGGTGATTATCCAATAGCGCAAGGTCGAAACCCATATTCAGTGTCGTAGACTTCTCCCACGTCAATCCGTCCGGAATCACCGAAGGCATGGAGGTATAGCCCGGCTGGACTCCTCCCAGTATCACACCGGTCTTGGACACGGACATGGTCTCCATGAATTGATAAGGAGAGACATTCCCATTGCCGAGCGAACCGTAGGATGCTCTCAGCTTCAGAGAGTTTAGCCATGAGGATCTATCGGCGAGGAACTCCTCTTCGGTGATGTTCCACCCTGCAGAGAAGGAGGGGAAGAATCCCCATTGCTGTGAGGAGGGAAACTTAGAGGAACCATCGTATCTAGCGTTCATCTCCAAGATATACCTATTGGCATAGCTATAGTTGAGTCGATAGAAGAGCCCGAGATAAGCCCAGTCCGAGCCTCCTCCAACGATATTGTAGTTGAGACCGTTCATCAAGTTGAAGTCCGGCTTAGACTCTACCAGTAGGACATCCCTATCGGCATTGAGTCTCTCGGAGACACTTTTCTCGACATTCGTACCCAAGAGAGCGGAGATGTGGTGCTTATCATCCAGAGTCTGTCGGTAGTTTGCAGTGATGTTTCCCACCCAATAGGTAGTCTCATAATTGTTTTGTCTCAGTCTGCTATTGCCATAGCGGTTGGGTTGATCGGGAGCGGTACTATAGTTGATGTAGTTGTTCCAGAGCTTATTCTTGTTCCACTTCTTCGTGAAGGTGATGTCAGCGTTGAAGAAGAGTTTATCCTTTATAGCTTCGGCAGTTGCCGCAGCAGTATTACGCAGATAAGTGGTAGACTGATGAGATTTGCTATTACCCTCCACGAACGAAGCAAGAGTATATGCTGCTTGGAGAGTATAGTTACCGTCAGGATTCTTAAGTACGCTCATAGGGTATCCCTGTACATCCAAGTATCTCCATATACCGGCATCACCATTGGGAAGCAGCGGATAGAGATAGGAGAAGTTGCTGAAGTCAAAGTTGTTCTTGATCGTCAACCACTTCTTAGGCTTTATGACGCCCTTGCCCCGTACATTAAATCTATCGTATATGTCGGGAGAGTACTTAAAGATTCCACCCTGATGGTAATACATGGCTGAGAGCATGAAGCTTGCTTTCTCACTTCCGCCGGAGATGTTCAGTGCCACATCGGTGGCAGGAGATACCTTCTTATAGAGCATGTCGAACCAGTCTGTACTACCATAGTATTCGTAGCGTCCCTCCCTCTCGTTGTAGACAACTTCAGGCTGTGCCGTAGGATTCTCACTGTGTTTCTTGAGTCTGTCCAAGTAGTCTAGAGAGAAGGGGAAAGCATTATTTACCGATATGGGATGTGTGATGTAGTCGTACCAAGCAAAGAAGGCATCATCGAAGTTTTTAGCCCATTGATATCCATCCGTTACCAGTCTCGGAGTTACTGTACGTGTATTGAAGGACTGACTCACCGTGAGGTTGATCTGGGACTTACCCTCCTTAGCTCCCTTAGTAGTGATCAGTACCACCCCAAAGGCAGCTCGTGATCCATAGATGGCAGCCGAGGAGGCATCCTTAAGAACCGTGACGCTCTCTATATCGTTAGGGTTAAGGAGATTCGGATCTCCTTCCACTCCGTCTATCAATACCAGAGCACTACCTCCTGCTCCTATGGAGGTGATGCCTCGGATATTATAGGTGGCAGAGCGTGTGGGACTACCATCGACCATCTTTATATTGAGATTGGGGAGTGTTCCCTGAAGCATTCGAGTGATGTTCGGTGCAGAGCGGTTCTCCAATATATCTCCGGATACTTGCGAAACTGCTCCCGTAAGGTGTATCTTCTTCTGTGTCCCATATCCTACGACCACCACTTCATCGAGAAGTTCGGTATCCTCGTGTAGGACGATCTCCAGAGTCTTGCGACCTGAGACGGAGACTATCTCCTTCCTAAATCCTACGTAAGTAACGGTGAGGGTGGCATCCTCAGGTACAGTGAGAGAAAACCTCCCCCCGATATCTGTGACCGTACCGTTCGAGGTGCCGGTCTCTACTACATTGACTCCCACCAGAGGTTGCGACTGAATGTCTCGGACGATACCTCTGATGCGAGTCTGAGCCATACTCTCCATGCCTGTAAGAGCCAAGAGTATCGCCAGTAAATAATAAATCCTGTGCATACGATTAATGATTAAAGTAGTAACCGGACCCTCTCATACTAATGTACAAGATGAACCGAACCACTGAGCCGTACTCGAGATGAGTACCTGCTTTAATGGCACCGTAAAGTAACAAAAACCGAATTACGCATCGATTGAGGAGGTGTGAAGAGTTGGTTAAATACTCTTTGAATAGAAAGGTTCAAACAACCTCTTTGTCATCTCCTTAGTGAGTTTTAGTCTGTTGTTTCCAGTCTCAACTCTTCTTGCATGACTATGGTCTTTCCGTCAATAGTGTACCGGTATGATAACAGAAATACATTGTAAGTATGTCCGAAAGACTTCTCCACCTTGAATATGTTGGGGTATTTAGAGTCTCCATCTATCTGGGTTACTTCAATATCCTTATATGGCAATATCTTGACATGATTGTCTTCGCCTACTTCCAGTATGATGGAGGTTTGATTGATCTTGTCTTCATCACTCTCAAAGGATTCTGTTCCGGCTATTGTGCGTACACGGTTGTAAGTTAAGGGGAACAGCTTCTTATTGCCTGCTGCAGGCGTGGCGTTTGCCGAACCGGTCATCGAATAATATACATCCTTTCCTTGCGTGGCATAGTCGTTCTTGATGAGAACCCGGTAGAGAATAGTGCTTTTCTTCTCGTTAATTTCAACTCCTGAAATATCGGTAGCCTTGAGTCCTATAAAATAGGTTGAATCGGGAGACAAACCATCGGGGCGTATCTTTACCATGGTTTTGCCGGTTCGCTCACCTGCATTGATTTGAATCTTGTAATCTGCAATTTCATATTTGTCTCTCGGCAGTGTTTTGGCATACTTCGCTTCATCTGCATCATAGTTAAACCGGTTGTAGATGTCCAGTTGCGATAAATCTTCCTCCAAACCTATCACCATATTTTTATCAGGTGCGTGTGTGCCTCCTATACATGCCGCTATATACCCAGTCACTTCTTCACCTTGAGTGACAGGTAGTGGAATCTCTTCTTCAAATATGTTATATGAATCATTACTTATCAGTGACACTACATTCTTGTACATTTCTTTATCAAACAAAGCGTCGTCATTGCAAGAAGAAAGTGTCATGGCAAGGAAGAATACTGTTGCTAAGGTTCGTTTCATCGTATTGTATTCACTCATTATGTTTAATAACCCGGGTTTTGGTCTAGGGATGGCAGTCTTCTCATCTCTGAGCGTGGTATAGGGACCCATATGGATCTTTTGTCCACAACTCTTGTCAAGAAGGAAGAGGTGCTGGGTATGACCCGCTTGTAATAGGTCTCTTTGGTGGAGCCATCGGGATTCATACCACGGATGGGTTCCCTTTCTGTTTCTTCATATATACCCCAACGGCGAACGTCATAGAAACGTCTGTTTTCCCAAAGGAATTCTACCATTCGCTCACGTTCGATTTGCTTCTGTACTTCAGCTGGGTCATCCAATTGGGCTTCGGTCAATCCCGGCAGTCCTGCTCTATAGCGCACTAGGTTGAAAGCTTTCTTGATTTCTTCCTTATCCCGGCTGACAGTATACTGCTGTCCGTCCAGAGTTACTGTATACGAAGTGGTCAGATTGTTGAGCGCTTCCGCATAGGACAATAGGATTTCGGCATAGCGGATGATAGGATATGCCTTCTGAATCTGCCGTGCTCCCGTACCTTTTAAGGCATCCATCGGATTGACAAATTTTTTGATGACATATCCGGTGATCGGGTAGTTAGGGGAGGAGGCAGTCACACCGCCACGTCCATCTTCGTCTTGATAATAATATTTGGCAGTGTGGTTGTTGTCAGTAGAACTGGATAATGTCTGCCAGACCGCTTCGTTGAATCCGATAGAGGCGTAAAATCTCATTTCACGGTTGGCGTACATCTTGTATATGCCGGCATTGAGCGGATATCCCGAAAAGTTTCTCGGTTCGGTGGTGAAGCCTGTTTCCGAGTAGTATCCATCAGCAGTAGCTTCTTCTTTTGTCCTTCCGTCATCCATCAGGTAAGCGTCTACCACCTTTTGAGTGACGCAGAAACGTCCCCATCCGCCCAACGAGGGTGGAAATGCTCCCTGATTGATTCGTGTACTGATATAATTCGTATTCCTTCCCCATATCAATTCAGGATTGATGGAAGCCACCGCCTCCCCGGTAAAGAGGTCTGAGTACGACTTGAAAGGGTCTATCCCGCCGGCACCATCCGGGTAGTTCTTGTAGAAGTTGGGGTCTGAAGTTACCCCCTGGGGAAGACCGGCTGTATTCTCATCGCTGGCATACGTGTAGAGTTTGTACGTTCCCATATCCATCACGCGCTTGGCTGCTGCAGCAGCTGTAGCCCAGCGTGTCTCGTCATATTCCATGGACAGGTAGTTAATCCCATCGGTTTTGCGTTTCCAGTTGCCAAAGTAAGAACTTGCCACCCTGCCTCCGTTGAACAGTGGGCTGGCGTGTATCAGCCGTAAACGGGCAATAAGCCCTAGCGCTGCTCCTTTAGTAGGACGTCCAAAGTCCAATGGAGAGACATCCTGAGGAGCGGGGAGAAGGCGCGCCGCTTTTTCCAGCTCCTCACAGGTATAGTCCATTGTCTCGTCACAGGTAGCTCTGGGGCGGTCGTAGTATTCGATAGGCTCGTTCGTATTGACTACCTCATCCCCCAATAGGATCGCCGGACCGTAATCGACTAAGATATTGTAATAAGCATAAGCGCGGATAAAGCGTGTGAACCCTTCGATACGTAATCGGTCTGTGGTTGTGAGGTCTTTTGGCTTATCGAGGTTTCGTAGAATGTCATTGCATTTGCGGATGATTTTATAGTAGTTGTTCCATTGATTCAGATTGGGATTACCATCTCCGTAGAAATCCTGAGTGATTTTACCATTGGCGAAGTCCATTCCATGATAGATATTTGCCACTCCGGTTCCGGTAAGTCCGTTGAATCCTTCATCGGTAGCCATAGGACCCGGGGTGTAACTGTTGCGGATGGTTTGCGCTTCATCCGGGAACATAGCTGCTGCTCCCCACATATATGCTTCCATATACCGGGCGTTGCTGTAAACCGAATCGATATTGAACTCATCGTCGAAGTAGCTGTCTATATTCAGGTAATTTTGGCAAGACGTTACCATGATCAAAGTTGGGATCAGCAGGAATGCTCTTATCGCCTTTTTTATGATTGACATTTTCATTCTATTGAGCAATGTGCCTTTTAGAGATTAATATATAATTGCAGGGAATAGGTGGACGGTATGGGATATACGCGTCCATTCCAGCGTGCCTGTTCGGGATCGAAGAGTTTCACTTTATCCCATACATAGAGGTTGTTTCCTATAAACTGTATGTCCATTGAAGTAATGCCGATATGCTTCAAGATGGGTATAGCAAGGTGGTAGCTGAGAGTAATTTCTTGTAAACGTAGATAACGCGAATCACCTTGCCAAAAAGTAGACAACTGGCTGTTGTTTGCATTATTTCCATATTGAAGACGGGGAAAACGTGCGTTCGGGTTTTCTGCGAGAGAAGGATCTATACCATTTGCTATAGCGTAGTCTTTAGGAATCCATCGGTTGGCGGGGTCAGCAGCTATGGTTAGCACGTTTCCTGTGTTACCCTCGAAGAAAGGCATATAACCCATTCCATTCATGTGATCATTTATATTCTGTCCCACGTAGAAGAAAGAGGTTTTGCCCGTGCCCTTGAATAATACGCCTAAGGTTAAGTTCTTGTACCAGATTTCCGTTCCTAATCCATACATCAGTAAGGGGTAAGTGCTATGTGTCAGTGGTACCATGTCAAGTTTGTCTACTTTGGCGTCTCCGTTCACGTCTTTATACTTGATGTCACCGGGCAGCACTTCTCCGAAAGTTTGCTTGGGGCTGTATTTGATATCATCTGCGTCTTTAAACAGTCCGATAGCTTGGTATCCACGAATAGAGTTGTAGGGGAATCCGTTATACTCTAAATAAGGATATTCCAGATAGGCTTGTTCCCAGTTCTGCACCATGTTTTTTGAATAGGTGAAGTTTCCTCGCAGCGTAAATCCGGAATCGTCTGTGATATCTTGCGTAAAACTGATGTTTCCATCGGCACCGTAGCTTGTCATCTTTCCCACGTTCGCATATGGATTGGAGACGACTCCTACGTATTCTGGAACCTGGACGCGTTGCTGAAATATTCCGTTGCGTTGGTCGTTGAATATGTCGATAGTGAAGTCTAGCTTATTGTTGAATAATTTACCATCAATACCGACATTGGTCTTTATCGCTTTCTCCCAATTTAGATTGTCTGCTCCGATACGTGTCTCTTTGATTGTTTCAATGTCTGGTATTCCCCACACCGAACTAGTCCCTTGATTTACTTTAGTGAGGTAGGGAAAACGAGTGTTAGTGATTCGGTCGTTACCTACCATACCGTACGATGCTCGTATCTTGAAATAGTCGAGCCAAGGTAGAGCTGCTCGGGTGAACTCGTATCCGGTAGGGACCCAACCCAATGCGATGGAGGGGAAGAATCCGTACTGTTTGCCGGGCTGGAAGTTCTCGGAACCGGTGTATCCGAAGTTGACGTCTATCAGGTAGGTGTCTTTGTAGCCGTATGTGAGTCTGCTGGATACTCCTTGGTAGCGTAATGGAATGGCTGACAGGTTATTGATAGCATCGTCAGTGTCTTTGGAGTCGCTCAGATAGTAGTAGACTAGTGCTGAAGTACGGTGGTCTGTACCGATAAAATGTTCATAATTCAGCATAGCTTCAAAGTGATATTTGCGATACTGTCGCGTGGACTTGCTATAAGAAGCTTTTTGCTCCTGTACGGTCTCTTGCATGATAAGTGAACCGTCATAGGCCCTGCCCAACGCATTATAGAGAGAAGGTTGAACTTTTCGGCGTTCGCTGAAGTAGCTAAAAATATCATAAGCTCCTTGTGCGCGAAACTTGAGACCGTCTATCAAAAAAGAAAGATTTTGAGTGATGGCTAGAGTCGACTTGCCTTTATATACCTCGTCGGCTGCCTTGCCCGTACGGTTTATCATGACGTAGGGAGAAGACAATTCACCGGCTCCACGACCCGGAAGCAGTCCGTTTGAATATTTCGTGGGAATGGACAAGGGCGTGAGTCGGGACTGAGATCCCCATATATATTCTGTGTTGGCTACACTAGGTTGCCTTAATTGAGAGAAGAACCCATCCGAACCCAGATAGACTACGGTCGACTTGGTCAGATTGACATCAAGATTGATGCGGTAGTTGTAGGTATTGAAGCTGACATTTGAGCTGTATGGGCTGTCTTTGTCCACCTTATATGCCGCGCTTTCATTCTTACCGCCCAAGCTAAGGAAATAGCGTGCCACATCGCTACCTCCGCGTCCACTTACGTAGTAGGTGTGACGCCAGAAAGTCTTGTTGAGTATTTCATTTTGCCAGTCCACATCAGGATACATATCCGGATCCAGCCCGTCACGAATAATTCCCATTTCCGTAGCATCGTATAGAGGCGATTCGTTTCTTACGGCTCTGGCCTCGTTTGCCAGTTGGGCGTATTCATAAGCCCTCAAATATTTAGGCAGTCTGTTGAGTACCGATAGCGTGGTATTGAACCGTCCGGTGATTTGGATTTTGTCTACGAGTCCTTTCTTCGTAGTCACTAGCACTACTCCGTTGGCTCCTCTTACTCCGTATACGGCGGTAGCCGATGCGTCTTTAAGAATGGAGAAGCTCTCCACGTCGGCAGGGTCAATGGTGTTGAGGTCGCCTTCCAGTCCGTCAATGAGTACAAGTGCGCGACTGTTTGCTCCAAACGTACCGATACCGCGTACCCAGAAGTCAGCGATGTTATTACCCGGTTCTCCACTACTCTGCATGGAGATGACACCTGCAGCCCTGCCTCCCAGGAGATTGCTGATGGAGGGGAGCAGGAGTTTGGAGATCTTTAGCTTTGACGGTAGTAATGGCACCTACTGAACTTATTTTCCTTTGCACGTTTCCCAGTCCGACCACGACCACTTCGTCAAGAGACTTGCTGTCTTCAAGCAACGTGATGACCAAATCCGCTTTAGGCTCAATAGCGAGGTGTTCCGTGGGAATGAATCCGATGAAACTAAATACCACTTTGTCACCATAGTTGACTTTCAACTTGAATTTTCCATCGTTGTCTGTCACTACACCTTTGGACGGCTTGTCCTTTATATAAACGGATACTCCCGGCATTGATTGTTGATCTTTATCCACTACTGTTCCGGAAATGGTGAATTCCTTGGCTTGTTGTGCTAAAGTGATGGTCGAAAGCGATAAACAAAGTGATATTAGATATATAATCTGCTTGATGTGCATGGTGAATAGTGTTGTTTATTCGATAACTAATTTGCGAATGCGAGCATTACCCCAGTCTGCAATGTAAATGTCTCCTTGTTCATTGACGGCTACTCCCCACGGATTCTTGAACAGTGATTCCAATGGTCCACCATCCCTATATCCCGCCACACCCGGCTGACCGGCGACGGTAGTGACTATGTTGTCGGCAGATACCATGCGAATGCAGTGATTGCCGTAGTCTGCAACAAACATGTTTCCATCATTGTCAAACTTGATATCCTTTGGGTAGTTGAACAGGGCATCTTCAAGAGGACCGTCGCGAAAGCCACTGCCACCGGGAGCGTTGAGACGTTTGAATCCACTGGCGGGGTCGCGGAGATCTAGTACGGAGATTCCCTGTCTGTATTCCGTAGGGCTGGCATTGGAGTGAAGTGTCATGTAGAGAAGGTAGGGCTTGGCGGGATTAATCGCTTGTCCGTATTGTGACCCTTTGGGCGCTTTTGAACCGGATTTGGATGAGCCGTGCAGAACAATTGTCCCCTCAAATGTGTCGGGATTTATCTTTATTACTGTTCCATCGCGGAATCGTGTATAAAGATTTCCGTCGTATGGGCAGAAGGTGATGAAGTTGTTGTATTTATCGGCATCGGGAATGGAGCCCAACTGCTCCATCGATAACTTGATATTGCGTTGGCGTGGATACCAAGCTTCCCGAGGGTCGAATGTAAAAGTCACCTCTTTCTCTGTTTCGTGTGCGGCAGTCAAGATTCCGGTAGCGCGGTCAACAGTCAATCCGTTGGCAAATAGAATACGGTGGGAGCCATCAGCCTCAATTAAGGGTGTGACAATGTTTTGTTTTTCATTGATGCGAGCTATGCCAAATGTTCCTCCATCCCTCCACGACATGAAGAGATTTCCTTCCGCATCCATGTCCAGGTATTTGCCATAGACTTGTGCCGATGAAAGCGTACCGGCGCGGAAGCTCTTTTCTCCGTTACCCGTGACCGTGCTTACCAAAGCTTGGGTGTGATAGGTGTATGTGTCTTCGTAGACAACGGAATCGTTGTCTATCACAACCGAGATGTGGGGATGGTCACCCGGTAGCCTGGGAACAATGGCGTAAATGCGGCTTCCGTTTGAGGAAATTACGGATGCTCTGGCGTTATTGAAGTACACCTTGATTTTACTTGCATCTGTTCCGAAGTTATCTCCGTCCAGAAGAATCTTGTCACGTGCACCCCCCTCCTTCGGATTGAAAGAGGTAAGGGTGACGGGCTTGTTCAAGTCACGTGCATTATCGGAGATGAAATCATTATTGCAACTCGAAAGGCATAACAGAGTTCCTAAGATATAACCTGATATTATAAAGTGTTTCTCCATATTTGCCGGCGCTAGAAGCGTCACCATCAAATAATATATCCTGTGCATACAATTAATGATTAAATAGTAACCGATCCGGCTCACAGCATTATACGGGACGAATCGGACAGAACCGTTGAGAAGAGCTTTTAATAACTCCCTACCCCAATGGCGACATAAAGTCACAAAAACAGAATCACAAACCTGTTGAGAAGGGGTTAAGCTTTGGTTACCTTCCCTTCCTCTTTGAATCTTTCCGTCCTGAGATCTCTCTCAGAGGGGCATTCCGGATTGAGTACTCGGTAGGTTTGGTTCGAGTACTCGGTACGTTTCGATTGAGTACTCGGTACAAATGGATTGAGTACTCGAACCAAACCGATTGAGTACTCAAACGAAACCTTCCGAATATCGGGCAGAGATGAGCCGGAGATTCGGAAGGAAAATGGGGATGATATCTGACCTGTGAGAGCTATATCTTTCCGTAGTTGAACGCCCGAAGGAGAGCCTTGAGCGCACGCACCTGCTCCTTGAGTTGCTTGCCTATATCTGTATTGGCAACCAGGATACGATGAGAGGCTTCGGTCTTCACTACGGTGACACTGGATATGTCAGCCATGTTCTCAATAGCATCGCGTGTAGAAGCAAAGGGCTCCAGCTGTACGAGATGCATCCCGTGAGAGTTGAAGATGAGGGTATACCCGGCTATGCCCGTACTGGGCTGATAAGCTTTGCTGAACCCTCCGTCTATGAGCATCATCTTACCTTCAGCTTGGATCGGCATCTCCCCTTTGGCAGCTTTGACGGGTACATGACCGTTGATGATGTGGCAATCATCTCCGGTTAGTCCAAAGTCGGCAAGTATTCTGTCACAGACTTCCGGATCCTTACGATAGATGAAGTAGTAGCCTTTCTGCTCGGCGTGAGTCTCTTTGTCTGCGATGAAATATCGCTCGAAAGTGGTCATGGCAGACTTATCGAATAGGGGAGAGTCAGGTCCCAGCCACAGATACCACATGAAGTCCAGCGCATCACGGTGCTCTTCTGCGGAGACCCGCTCAGGGATTCGAGCTGTGCGCACCAGTTCTTCAATCTTATCGTAGAGAGCTCTGCCGGCATACTCTTCACTCCCTATGATGACGGACTTGAGAGTTTTATCCTCATTCATAGGAATGGATGCATGGAAGAGCAGGTTATCATTGAAGGAGAGATACATGCTGCCATGACTGTAGAGCAAATCCATGTGACGTTGAAGCTTCTCACTATTACGAAAGCTACGCACGAGCTCCTCCACAACATGCGCTTCCTCCTCACTTAGTCTGTAGGGATCTTCGGCATCTACAGTAGGGAAGTTGGTATCCGTCAGAGGATATTCTCCTCGGTCAGGGAGAGTGATTGCACCACGGGACAGATCCATGAGGTGAAGCAGATTGCGCCCCTCCATATGGTATTCCGGATGCCTAGAGATGATATGCTGCTCAAGCTTAAATTGTATCACCGCGATAGCCTTATGCATCTGTGCCATCATGTACATGCGCTTCTCATCGATCACTTCGTCCGCTTCCAACAATCTGGGCATGAAGGCGGTGCAGGGATCATCATGGTAAGTATCTATAGCCAGACGTGCCAGAGGGAGGAGGTTGATCCCATAGCCCTCTTCCAGAGTGCGGAGATTGGCATAGCGCAGGGAGATCCGCAGTACATTGGCTATCGAAGCGGGATTCCCATTGGCAGCTCCCATCCAAAGCATGTCATGATTGCCCCACTGTATGTCGAACCTATCGTACTTCAGGAGCGTATCCATGACATGATGTGCTCCGGGACCTCTATCATATACATCTCCCACGACATGCAGATGGTCTACTACAAGCTTCTGGATCGTCTCACACATTACTATGATGAAGTCTTCAGCCTTACCGGTCCCTATGATGGAGGTGAATATGCTATGATAGTACGCAGTCTTCTGATCATTGTTGCCATCCTCATGCATGAGCTCTTGGATGATGTAGGAGTATTGCTCGGGAAGCATCTTACGGACTTTGCTGCGCGTATACTTCTCTGAGACCTTGCGTATTACCTTCACGAGCTTGTTGAGGGTAACGATGTACCAGTCTTCGAGCTGCTCTTCACTATTGCGAATGCGTACGAGTACCTCTCGCGGATAATAGATCAGTGTGCACAACTGCCGCTTCTCCTCAGCTCTGACATCAGCACCGAAAACTTCCTCCACTTTGCGACGAATGCTTCCGGAAGCGTTTTTTAGTACATGGTTGAAGGCTTGGTACTCTCCGTGTATATCTGCCAGGAAGTGCTCTGTACCCTTCGGCAGGCTGAGAATCGCTTCAAGGTTTATGATCTCCGTGGCGACTGCTTCAGGAGTTGGGAACGATCGTGATAGGAGTCGCAGATACTTGAGGTCATACTCTTTAATAGGATCAATGGTCATATGTTCGGATTGTTTTTATTCAAAGAAAATCAGACTACAGAGTCCCCTGTAGAAGTATGGCGTTATATGCTATGAAGAGTACCAACATTACCGCCCCCTGCCAGCGAGAGATCACGCCACGAGTGATATACTTGGCAAAGATGAGAAGCAGGAACATGGCGAGGAATTGTGTGATGAGATCGACATAGGTGAACTCCAACCCCCGCATCGGAGAGATCGTCGCAGAGATCCCCAAGACCATGAAGATATTAAAGATATTGCTACCTATCACATTGCCTATTGCCATATCGGTATCCTTCTTTATGGCAGCTACCACTGATGTAGCTAGTTCAGGAAGCGAAGTGCCCCACGCTACCAACGTCAGCCCGATTACCGTCTCGCTGACTCCAAGCTCACGTGCAATATCCGATGAACCTCGCACAAAGAGATTCCCTCCGGCTACAAGTCCTATCAGCCCCAATATGGTCCAAAGCACAGACTTGCCCATCTTCATATGCTTCACTTCAGTATTCACTTCGCTGTTGCGTTGGCTTCCCTTCTTACCCATATAGACGATATAGCGCATATACAGATAGGCAAACCCTAGCAGAAGGAGTCCCTCACTACGTGTCACTATGGACTCTGTCTCCACAGCAAAGTCGAGATCCACCAGCACCAAGACCAATACAATGGAGGCAAGGATCCCAATGGGAATGTCGAACTTCTGCATCGCTTTAGTCACAGGGATAGGGATTATCAGCGCAGTGATTCCAAGGATCGCCAAGACGTTGAAGATATTGCTCCCAAGGACATTCCCCACAGACATTCCTCCACTCCCATTGATGGCGGAGATCAGACTGACAGTAAGTTCCGGAGTGGAAGTCCCGAAGCCCACTATAGTCAGACCAATGATCAGATCCGGGATATTATACCGTGCTGCCACTGCTGAGGCACCATCTGTAAGGAAATTCGCTCCGAAGATAATCAGACCAACCCCTACGGGGATTAAAACGATAGAAAGTAACATTATTGAAGAATTGATGATGAACTCTCTTGGGTAAAGTTAGTGATAACCTCCCACAAAAAAGTGGATCCGTGCTTGCATAAGCTCCGGATCCACTGTGACTCGACTTAATGTGAGTCGGGATGAGAAGACTCGAACTTCCGACCTCCACGTCCCGAACGTGGCGCGCTACCAACTGTGCTACATCCCGTATTTGTCTACTCTCCGATTTGCTCTTCCGGAAGCGAGCTATTGCTCCTCTTCTTCGATCGGATCTACCAACTTGAAGGATCTCGAGAAGGTTTCTGTCAGGGAGATCATCGTCTCTGTGGAGACAACCCCTCGAATCTCTTGAAGTTGTTCGCTCAAGATCTTCATCAAGTGATCATTGTCCCTGGCATAGAGCTTTATCAGGATAGAATACAAACCGGTAGTGTAATGGCACTCCACCACTTCAGGGATATCATGGATCTGTGCTGCCACCTCCTTGTACAGGCTTCCTTTCTCCAGCTTGATGCCCACATAAGTATATGTAGTGTACCCAAGCTTCTTATAGTCCACCTTGTACCCTGAACCGGTAATCACACCATTCTCTATCATGCGGGTCACCCTCTGGTGCACTGCCGCCCTCGACACACCACACATGTCCGCGATATCCTTGAAGGGTACACGTGCGTTATCGATGATTAGGTTGAGAATGCTTCTATCCAGTTGATCTATCTTGACCATACTCCAATTAACTGCTGCAAAGATAATAACTTTTTTACCCACTTGGTATCCTTCCCATGTTGTTAAACCCGGATGGGAACAACTTGAAATATCGAACATAAGAGTGTGGCGGATACAAATGAAGGAGGGGGCATACCACCTATTATTTTGCTTATGAGCCCCCTC
>X289_Eastern_Grey_Kangaroo__coassemble_130_pt1 | contig 23199 bp, 15 predicted proteins | sample X289_Eastern_Grey_Kangaroo__metabat2_low_PE_002 | metagenome-assembled genome bin X289_Eastern_Grey_Kangaroo
AATCCATTTGTACCGAGTACTCAATCCATTTGTACCGAGTACTCAATCCATTTGTGCCGAGTACTCAATCCATTTGTACCGAGTACTCCGTCCAACGGTGTCATACGGTTATCTTTATTTCGGTGCATTCCACTACCTTAGAGGCGTGATTATGAACCTTTCATTCTTTGGCATATGAAGAACTTTACCTTTCACAACCCCACCAAGATTATCTTCGGCAAGGATTCGCTTGCCCGCATGCCCCGAGAGATCCCTGCGAATTCCAAAATCCTCTTGACCTATGGGGGAGGAAGCATCCAAAGACTGGGTATCTACGACCAAGTAATGGAGACCCTGAAAGGATGGGAAGTGATACCTTTTGGCGGCATCGAACCCAACCCGGATGTCTCGACCATACGTAAAGCTGTACGACTCGGTAAGGATAGTGAGATCGACTTCGTACTCGCCGTGGGAGGAGGATCCGTGATAGATGGAAGCAAACTCATTGCTGCAGCCATGCTCTCGGATATGGATCCGTGGGAGATCGTTCTCTCGGGCAGATGCAAGGAGGCACTCCCTCTGGGTGTGGTACTTACGGTACCGGCTACAGGATCGGAGATGAATGGGGTTGCAGTGATCTCTAGCCGTGAAAGGATGGAGAAGTTCTCCTTCGGCAGTGTATTCCCTCGCTTCTCCATTTTGGATCCCTCCTTTACCTACAGTCTCACCCCTCATCAGGTCTCATGCGGTATCGCGGATGCCTTTATCCATGTCTTGGAGCAATATTTGACTTATACCGGGCAGAGTGGCTTGATGGACAGGATGGCTGAGGGAGTACTACTTAACTTGCTGGATTTGGCTCCGAAGAGACTTTCCGACCCCGAGGACTACGATGTGGCTTGCGAATACATGCTCTCGGCTGCTGTGGCACTCAACGGATTCCTAAGCATGGGTGTGGTAGAAGATTGGTTGACGCACAAGATCGGTCATGAGATTACAGCGTTCACCGGAGTCACTCATGGAGCTTCATTGGTCATGATATATCCTTCGACTCTCCGCATCCTGAGGGAGCAGAAGGCAGGTAAGATCATTCAGATGGGTCGGCGTGTCTTTGGGATTGAAGGGGATGATCACGAAAGGGTGATTGACGAAACCATTGCCAAGCTGGAAGGCTTTTTCCTCAGTCTGGGGCTTGCCACTTCAATGAAAGAGGCAGGTATTGATCCGAAAGTTGCTCAGCGTATCACGGATCGCTTCAGTGAGCGGGGCGATAGCTGGGGAGAGAATGGGATAGCCACTCCGAGCGTGATAGCCGAGATCATTAGAGATTCCATTCAATGATGGCACGCATACTTTCATACAGACTCCCCTACTACCTGTTAGGACTTTGGGTACTGCTCCTATCCGGGTGTAACAAGTCAGAGATCATTGAGGGGCTTTCGGTGGATGCCACCGAATTCAATGATATATCTCTCTATGGGGGTAAGTACAAGATCCTCGTAACCTCAAGTGAAGAGTGGAGTGCCGATGCATCGGATACTTGGATCAGCCCTAATGCTACGAAGGGATTGACCCGGACACTCATCACTGTAGATGTATCGGCGAACCTCACCGGGGAGGAGCGTACCGGAACTCTTACTCTTCGTACTAAGGAGGAGACGGTGGATATCTCTTTCAAGCAATTGGGTGGAGACCTCTCTACCGACAAGATGGACAGCATCCGATATACCATCCCGGTGGTCTTCCATGTCCTGTACTGTAGCGACAAAGACTCCATCGATCAGCGAGTACCTGCCGACCGTATCCGTAAGCTCCTTCGGAAGGTCAATCAACTTTACCACGGAGACATCTACAACGACAGACAAAATGATTATGCGCTCCCTGAGAAAAACGACTTGGGAGTGGAGTTTGTCCTTGCAGATAAGGATCCATCGGGAAAGATCCTTTCCGAGCCGGGAGTGAATAGAGTGGAAGTCTCCACCAAAACTATTGACTACAGGAAGGTGATGGGAGACCCTGCAGGGGGTGAGTATTCGAAGCTCTCATGGGATAGGACCCGCTACATCAACATCTTTGTCTTCAGATTCACGGACGACGATGACCCCAGGACTACAGGAATCATTATGGGGTCTGCGCATCTGCCCTACTACGACCCACGCAGACCGATAGAGGGTCTCCAGCCGTACAATGAGAATACGCTCAAGAACTATAACCACTGTGTAGTGATCAATACCGCCGGAATCTACTTGGATCGGAATGGATTCAATCTCCCGGAGAGACTCAGGACGGATGCAGCCACCACCATAGCTCATGAGCTGGGTCACTACCTGGGACTGTACCACGTATTCAGTGAGACCCACCAAGGTGAGACCACGCAGATGACCGATGACTGCAACGATACCGACTACTGCGAGGACACCCCTTCCTACAATAGAGTGGCGTATCAGAAGCAGTTGCTGGCTCTGAGTCCCAGTCCAATTGCATCGGAGGTGGTGGGGCTATTCAACCGTACCAATTGCTCCGGCTCCAGGTTCACTTCCTACAACATCATGGACTACGAACTCACGGACTCGTTCCACTTCACTCCCGAGCAGAAGATGAGAGTCCGGCTGTGCCTCTACACCAGTCCGGTGGTTCCCGGTCAGAAGATTCACCTCCCGGACAATGCCGGTACCCGATCTGTGAATACTCCCACTACACCTCTTAGAAGCATCTGTAGCCACACATCTACCATTCGTTAGTGCTTATGAAGTCCGGAAACTCTATCACTCTCCGCAATCTTCACCTCCAGAATTCGATCCTCTACGTGATCCTCTATGTGGCGGTGAGTGTGGTATTGGGTCTGGCATTCTCGGACTTCTACACCAAGGGAGAGCCCCGTGAGGCTCTGGTTGCACAGCAAATGATTGTGACCGGCAACTACATCCTCCCCACCACATATGGCAGTGAGATCGCATTCAAGCCTCCAATGTACCACTGGATATCCGCGATCTTATCGCTTCCTTCAGGCGAGGTGACCGAACTGACTGCCCGACTGCCCTCTGCGATCTCTCTTCTTGTGATCTCGGTAGTATTCTTCGTCTTCTCCGCCAATAGACTGCCCTACCGACAATCTTACGTCTCCATACTTATCTTCATCACCGCTTTCGAAGTCCATCGTGCTGCGATCACTGCTCGCGTGGACATGATGCTGTGCTGCTTCATCGTGCTCACCCTGCTGTCGATGTACAAGTGGGAAGATGAGGATCATCTTTCCGGACTCCCTTGGGTGATTCCGTTGCTTATCAGCGGAGGGATCCTCACCAAGGGTCCTGTGGCATTGCTTCTTCCCCTTCTCATATTCTTCATATATCTGCTGATCCTCAGGAAGTATAGTTATCGAAGAGTCCTTTCCGCCCTATTCTATGTAGCGATATCCTCGCTTCTAATACCATCCCTATGGTACATTGCCGCCTACAATATCGGTGGGGAATCCTTCAAAGAGATGGTTATGGCGGAGAATTTCTCTCGTTTTCTGCATGTTGAAGGCGATCTCTTACCCTACAAACTGGGGCATGAAAAGCCGTTCTACTACCCTTTGTTGTACGTCCTTTACGGATTTCTACCCTGGATTCTGCTCCTTCCTTTTGTACCAAAGTATAAAAAGCTGCATCGCAAAGGAAGTAATGGGGTAGACAGGGTTAGAGGATCTCTTCTAAAGAGATTGGATGGTATGCCGAAGCTTCTGTGCTTTTCGTTGGTGGTCATTACGGTCACTATCCTCTTCTATATGATCCCTTCGAGCAAGCGCAGTGTCTATCTCCTCCCCATCTATCCGTTTCTTTCACTATTCATTGCCTCCTATCTCCTTCGGATGCAACGCCGCGGTCGCACCGCACTGCGTGTCTTCAGCCTCTGCATGGGAATTATTGTGCTGGTACTTATAGCATTGGTTTCCATCCTTACATTTACTCCCACGGATTCCCTCCTTCAGACTTTCCCGATACTCTCTCACGAATCCTTGACACTACGATTAGTTCAAGAGGGCTGCCTAGCGTATTTCCCACTCACTGTTCTACTCCTCATCTTCCTCACAGTAGCCGTTATCACGCTACTCTACCATGCTGTGCGTAGCCACTATACGAAGCTGGTGGTGAGCAATATCATCATAATTGTCATCGTCCACTTGCTTATAGATGGTCCGGTGCTACTATCCTTCAAGGAGTACCACTCCGCTCAACCCTTTGCCGAGGTCGTCTCAGCTCGGCTCAACACTAAGCCCGGTCAACCTCTGTACGTCATCAACAACCTTAAGGCAGGGTTTAGAAACCTCTATGGTCTTGCATTTTATCTCAACAAAGAGACCTTTGACTTCGATGCTATCAAGCCCACCCGGGGTGTGATGCTCTTGTGGGAAGGAGATCTCCCGAAACTCGAAGAACTCTACGGCGATACATACCACTTCGAGATACTTGAGAGAGACCGACATGTCATCAAGGAAGGTGGATCCAAGCAATTACTACTCGGATTCTCTCGCCTATGATCCTTCGAGACTTCCGCTTCCCTCCCTTCCTCTTTCTGACCATTCTCTGCCTCATCTCGATTACTTCCGGGGGATGCAGATCATACCTCAAGCCGGATGGATCTCTTGAGTTGGACCCCGACCTTCCGCACTCATACGACGAGTTACTGCCCATCGGCGTCACGTTGGATATGGCAGACACTGAGCGCGACCTACTTAATCCGAATATACTCATCAATGGGGACTTTGAGTTGGCTCCCTATCTTCCCAATTGCGCCCTCCATCCCGATAGTACACTCACCACACCCAATGGGTATAGGACATTCTACCCCTCTGTAGAGATGCATTATGGCTGGGAAGTCGGCACGGGATCCGCTATCATTCAAGAGGAGAAGGTACCGGATTCGACACCCGACCATTTCCTTAGTCTGTCCTCTTCTCATGACTCTATCCCAAAGCTCACTCTGAGACAACGCATCAGAGTCTTTCGTACCGAAGAGGGTGATATTCTGAGAGTCTCCCTCCGATACCGTTCCCTCCGCGACTCCCTAGCTCCCTCTCTCATGCTCGTTGATAGCATCGGGCATCCCTGCTCCACTGAAATCATACTCAAACCCACCCGAGAGTGGCAACGTAGAGATAATACGATCACTTGTACCCAAGACCTCTCCGGGGTATATCTACAGCTCAGCTTCTCAGGTTTAGGTACCCTGGATCTGGATGACATTTCCTTAATGTCCGAGGATCTGTCCGGCATCCACAGCCTGCGGGATTCATTGAGAAGTATCTTCAGCAGGCTCAGACCGGAATTCGTACGCTTTCCGGGAGGATCAGTTACCAATGGATACTACCCACTCACCTATCCCGACTGGCAGCATCCGGGACGAGCCATTTGGGCACTCACAGGTAGAGAGAGCTCTACCCCCTTCAGCCATGAAGACCTTCTGACGCTGTGTAGAGAGCTGGCATGCCATCCGATCTATCTGGTCAATGCCGGAATTACGGACCCGGGAGCCTTTCCCCGCTCTGAAGACATCTCTGATCTAACTGCCAGAGTGGCTCATGTGGCACAATTAGCCCAAGCCATGAGTGGTAATTCCTACACCTACACCACTTCTCCCATTATCCAATTTGGATATGGGATGGATCGGCAAGACTATGTCCGCCGTTTCCGTTCTGTACGACAAGCACTCAGCAGCGACACACTCTCTATGGACCTTATCTCCTCTGCGAACCTCTCCGCGGAGATCCCTTTCAGTGATATTATTTACGATGCTGCCCTTGGTGATGTCTCCTCCCCAGACATCGTGGACTACCTGCCCTTCGGTGCCGACGAATCTTCCTATCTCCGCCAACCGGTCATGCTGGGAGAGGTTCACTTTGATGCTTCCTCTCACGGATATTATATCCCGGCGCTCCTTCTCAAGGGGGCTTTTATGATTGAGGCAGAGAGACACTCGCACCTCCTCAAGGGTATATCCCTCTCCCCCACACTTGTTCCCCAAGGCAGCCCCCTGCTCGGATTGATCGAAGCAGATGGGAAGAGTTACCGGCCTACGCCTCTCTATGACCTTCTATGTAACTTCGTCACCTGGCGCGGAAAGATAGTGCGCCCCATCCCCATGGACTCCCTCAAAGTAGGCACCCGGCGCCCTTATCGGGATCTCTATACCTCTCTCACCTCTACAGGGGATGGATCCACCTACTACCTCAAGGCTGCCAATACCACACGACATCCGCTCACCTATGATCTCTCCTTCCGCAAGTTCAGGACTCCCTTTCGGCGACTGGATATCATCCGATATATCATAGAGGGGGAGCTATCCAAGCCCGTACCTCATCCTCCTTACCGGAGAGACTCACTCTCCATCAATCTGCATGGCAAGACTTCGTACCGTTACACTTTTAGTCCGTACGAATTCACCATCTTTCGTTTGACCAAATAGTTCATCGTTAATAATATAGCTATGAAACTCTCAACCCGAATCACTTCACTTCTCTTACTCCTCTGCCTACTCCTTCCTTCTTTGCTCCACGCTCAGCACACAAGGAACAGCAGTCCGGTACGTGTCGGAGCGGATCAAATAGTTAGGATCAAGGAGCTCTGTAAGGACAAGAAGGTAGGCATAGCCACGAACGCTACAGCTATTCTCTCCGATGGGTCACGTCCTCATCTCATCGATACCCTCCTCACTCGCAAGGTCAATGTCCGCAATCTATACTCTCCTGAGCACGGTCTCACAGGAAAGGCGGATGCCGGTGAAGCCCTTGATTCGCAAGTAGACCCCAAGAGCAAACTCCCGGTGATATCTCTCTACGGATCACACCTCAAGCCTACTGCTGAGGATCTCAGTGGGATCGATATCATGCTCTTTGACATGCAAGACGTGGGGTGCAGATTCTATACCTACATCAGCACACTATGCTATCTCCTCGAAGCTTGTGCCGATCAAGGTATACCCGTCGTTATCCTGGACAGACCCAATCCGCACGACTATATTGACGGTCCCCTTCTCAAGGATAAGAAGTTTCGCTCCTTTGTAGGCATGCTCCCCATACCGGTACTACACGGTCTCACTCTGGGCGAAGCAGCCCTGATGATGAAAGGTGAAGGGTGGCTTAATACCGACAAGGAAGTCAATATCACCGTCGTCCCCCTCATCGGTTGGAAGCACGGAGATCCCTACTCCCTCCCTGTAGCTCCGAGTCCAAACCTCAAGAGTGACAAGTCCATCCTCTACTATCCCACACTCTGCTACCTTGAAGGCACCTCCTGGAGTGTCGGCAGAGGGACAGATACCCCCTTTGAGGTTGCAGGATATCCTCATCCTTCCCTTGGTCCCGTGAGCTTCACGCCTCGCTCCGTCGAAGGAGCGAAGAATCCACCCCTACTGCGCAAGAAGTGCTACGGACCCTATCTCGACCCCTACTTCACTCAGCCCGGGATACGTACCCATCTCCTCATCGACCTCTACAAATCCTCTACAGCTGCCGGGGTCAAGTTCATCACCAGACCCCAATTCTTCGACAAACTTGCAGGGACCGATCAGCTTCGTCGCGACATCGAATCCGGGAAGAGTGCTGCCGAGATAGAAGCCTCATGGGCAAAAGATCTCCGCGACTACGCCCACAAGCGCTCCCAATACCTCCTCTATCCCGACGAGCGCACCTTCTACTGGCAGGAGTAATCGAAGCAGTAAGCGGGATATAGGTATAAACACGTTATACCTACTTGGTAGACCGAGCTCCTGCGAAACGACACCCAACGTGATAGGTGATTCTTCTAGTTAAAGAGTTCATACTCGGTGGTTTGGGTGCCGGGGGTGTGGCGAACAGACTTTCGCCACCCCCCCGGCACCCAAAGTATCATTCAATATTCGTATCCACACCGGAATTTTGATCTATTGTGTGGCATCCAGCTATACGTTCCCATTTCGTAAAATGCATTTGATCTCCGACAGTGCGGCACCTCTAATGCGGACCAATTAATTACAGTATTTTAACTATTTGGCGAGCGTATGAGTATCGCCATATAGGTGTAAAGTGATGCTTGTGGAGAATGCAGAAGTGGTAGCAATATAATTAGTGCGGTCTTTTGGATGAATTAGGTAGGTTTTTTTCCGAAATTACCCCTACCTTTTTATCGAATTACCCCGCCTTTTATTTGGATCCTGACAATTAACTGTATATCAAACAGATACGAGGACAAGGCATTAGGAGTAGAGAAGACTTCAGTACTAGTAATCAATTACCCTATTATCCTGAAGGAAATATCGAAATTGAAAAATATTTTACGTGCATTTACGGCATATAATAACCTGATTACAATTCATAATGCTATGATCCGTTTTTGTTCAATACTTTTTATTCCCGCTCTACTTATTAGGTATTCTGTGTGGATGTGATGACAGTAATGCTATTCCCCACCCTGTTGATGGTTCCTTGGAAATATCGATCGAACCTGAAGTCTCAATAATTATTGAACCATCGGCCACTTATTCCATAAGCTTTGCTCTCAAAGGAGTCAATTCATCCACCGATATAACTGTGGATACTCCACAGGATTATAAAGTTAAGATAGAGAAGAATGGAATTGCAAAAGGCAAGGTGATCTTCAACACACCTCCACGTATTAATAGCGGAAAGCTGACGATCAGAGCTATGAACAATCCGGAAAAATCAGCTTCTGCAACTATCCTTCTGCAAGAAAAAGGAGCTATCAGGATGGTTCAAAAGAGCTATCGACTCTATTCCGATGGAGGAAAAGTTGTGATAGATTATGATGCAAATATCAATTGTACAGTGGAGATCCCTGTAGAAGCTCGCAGCTGGATCTCTGAGGAATCCCCCAACCTTAGGGCGATATCTAAAAAAAGCGTTCTCTTGAATGTGAGCGCCAATAAGGGGACAGACGAAAGGCGTACAAATCTAAAGCTTGTGGATCCTGAGGGTAAGGCTCCGGAAGTGACTTTTCATGTGGTTCAAAACGGCTCAACGCCCACTGTTACATACCACGTGAGTACAACTACACCTATAGTTCAGCTCCCTAACAGAGATCATATAATTACAAAACCATATATTGCAAAGTCTGACACCCCCTGCCATGGAGTCTTTTAACGCTAATGATTGCAAGGTGAGAGAGGATTTCGTACTACATGTACCGAAGGAAGCTTTGGACGCCTACAAATCTGACCCGATCTGGGGTGTTACCTTTCCAAACATCCAAGGTATTTAAATGAAAAAGTCCCCGCATCGAAACTATTCGTTGCGGGGACTTCATTTTCAAAATGGAGTGAACTCCTATCCTTAATATTCCTGCCAGCTGCGAATGTGAATGTCTTCGAGACCGAGCTTGCAGAAGGAGAGGATAAAGGCAGATGCGAGGCGAGCGTTGGTAACCAAGGGAATGTTGAGATCTATGGCAGCACGGCGGAGCTTGTAGCCATTGGTGAGCTCTCCGGCTGTGAGGTTTTTATTGATATTTACGACCAATTCGACTTGGTGATTGTGCACAAGATCTAGCGCTTGGGGCTGCCCTTCTTCGCTAGGCCAGTAGACGTGAGTGGAGGGTACTCCGTTGTCTTCAAGGAAGTCATGAGTACCCTTGGTGGCATATATTGTGTAGCCTCTGCGGTGAAGCTCCTTAGCAGCCTCAAGCATATCGACCTTCTGCTTAGCTCCACCTGTAGACATCAATACCGAATGCTGCGGAATAGTATAGCCTACAGAGAGCATAGCCATGAGTATCGCTTCGTGAGAGTCCGGGGCAATACAACCGACTTCGCCGGTAGAGGTCATGTCTACCCCAAGGCAGGGATCCGCCTTCTGAAGCCGTGAGAAGGAGAATTGTGATGCCTTGACTCCCACATAGTCGAGGTCAAAGGCACTCTTGGAGGGGCGATCGTACGGCAACCCGAGCATAATCTTAGTGGCAATATCGATCATGTTGATCTTGAGGACCTTACTCACAAAGGGGAAGCTGCGAGATGCTCTGAGATTACATTCAATGACTTTGATATCATTTCCCTTGGCGAGGAACTGGATGTTGAAGGGTCCTGAGATGTGGAGCTCGCGAGCGATGGTACGAGTGATACGCTTGATGCGGCGAATAGTCTCGATATAAATCTTCTGAGCGGGAAACTGAATAGTGGCATCCCCGGAGTGTACGCCCGCAAATTCGATGTGCTCACTGATCGCATAGATCACGAGTTCGCCCCGATCGGCGACTGCATCCATCTCGATCTCCTTGGCATTCTCTATGAAGTCGGATATAACCACCGGATGCTTCTGGGATACATTGGCAGCAAGAGCCAAGAATCTCTCCAGCTCTTCGTGGTTGGAGCAGACATTCATGGCAGCTCCCGAGAGGACATAGGAGGGTCTTACCAGAACAGGATATCCTATCTCATCGACAAAGGAGTCGACCTCATCCAGGGTAGTAAGCTCCTTCCATGCGGGCTGGTCTATGTGAAGGGTATCCATGAGTGCCGAGAACTTGTGGCGATCCTCAGCATTATCTATGTCACTTGCCTGAGTACCTAGGATCTTGACACCCTTTTCAGCAAGCTTAACGGCAAGGTTATTGGGTATCTGCCCCCCGGTGGAGAGGATAGTGCCAAAGGGATTTTCGAGCTCCAAAATATCTCTAACGCGCTCAAAGGTGAGCTCGTCGAAGTAAAGTCGGTCCGAAAGGTCATAATCCGTACTGACAGTCTCCGGGTTATAATTGATCATGATAGAGCGAAATCCTGACTGACGTATCGTCTGCAAGGCACTCACACCGCACCAGTCAAACTCCACAGAGCTCCCAATACGATAGGCTCCGGAGCCTAACACCACCACACTTTTACCATCATGAGAGAAGTCTATATCATGCTCCTTGCCCCCATAAGTGAGGTAGAGATAGTTGGTGCGAGCAGGATACTCAGCAGAGAGGGTGTCAATCTGCTTGACCACCGGCAGAATAGAGTACTCTTTACGGAGCTCTCTGACCTTTTCCTGAATGCTTTCGATATCCTCAATGGTGTGTCCGAATATGGCTCGAGCGATCTGAAAGTCAGAGAATCCTTGTCTCTTGGCTCGCAGAAGTAACTCGGGAGTAAGTCCACTGAGGTCCTCCAACCCCTCCAGCTCCTCAGCAGTATCCATAATCTTGCGGAGCTCGAGGAGGAAGAAGCGGTCAATCTTGGTAAGCTCATGGATCTGATCCACGGTATAGCCTTTGCGGAAAGCCTTGCTGATGACGAAGATACGTGTATCTGTAGGCTGACGGAGAGCCAGGTCAATATCCTCGATCACCAACTCTTTGTTCTCCACAAAGCCGTGCATCCCCTGCCCTATCATCCGTAATCCCTTCTGAATAGTCTCCTCGAAGGTGCGACCAATTGCCATGATCTCGCCGACAGACTTCATGCTACTGCCAAGCTCACGGGAGACTCCGTGGAACTTACTGAGATCCCAACGCGGAATCTTGCAGACGATGTAGTCCAGTGCAGGCTCAAAGAATGCAGAAGTGGTAGTGGTAACGCTGTTCTTAAGTTCACTTAATGGATAGCCTAAGCCCAACTTAGCAGCAACGAAAGCCAGCGGATAGCCTGTCGCCTTGGAGGCAAGGGCAGAAGAGCGACTGAGACGTGCATTGACTTCGATGACTCTATAGTCTTCCGAATCAGTATCCAGAGCATATTGCACGTTGCATTCACCCACAATACCGATATGTCTGACGATCTTGATGGCAATCTCACGGAGCTTATGATATTCACTATTGGTGAGAGTCTGCGAGGGTGCTACTACGATGCTCTCACCTGTATGGATACCGAGGGGATCGAAGTTTTCCATATTGCAGACCGTGATACAGTTGTCATACCTATCTCGAACTACTTCGTACTCTATCTCCTTCCAGCCCTTGAGACTCTTCTCGACAAGAACTTGGGGGGAGAAGGCAAAAGCCTTTTCACAAAGAGTATTCAGCTCCTCTTCATTGTCACAGAAACCACTTCCCAAGCCACCGAGAGCATAGGCAGCACGGATAATTACCGGGTATCCAAGTGCCGAGGCAGCCCTACGGGCAGAAGGAAGGTCCTCGCAGGCTTCACTCTTGATGGTCTTGACATCTATCTCATGGAGCTTGTGGACGAATAACTCACGGTCCTCAGTATCCATTATAGCCTGCACGGGGGTGCCGAGAACTTCTATTCCATAACGCTCCAACACTCCGGACTTATGAAGAGCCACACCACAATTGAGAGCAGTTTGTCCGCCAAAAGCCAGAAGTATACCGTCAGGATGCTCCTTTTCGATCACTCTCTCGAGGAAGTAAGGTGTAACGGGAAGGAAGTATACTCGGTCCGCTACTCCTTCAGAGGTCTGAACTGTAGCGACATTGGGGTTGACGAGGACAGTGTAGATGCCCTCCTCCTTGAGAGCCTTGAGAGCTTGGGAGCCGGAGTAGTCAAACTCGCCGGCTTCACCAATCTTCAACGCTCCGGAACCGAGAACTAAAACCTTATTGTATCTCTTTCGTGTAGTCATATCTGTAAGGTAATATTACTTGAGGAGAATCTCAACGAATTTATCGAAGATGAAGGTGGTATCTGTCGGTCCTCCACAGGCTTCGGGATGAAACTGTACGGAGAAGAACTTGCCCGAATCATGGATCAATCCCTCATTGGAGCCGTCATTAAGATTGGTGAAGAAGGGTCTCCAGCCCTGAGGAAGGTGCGAGTCATCAACTGCAAAACCATGGTTCTGGCTCGTGATGAAGCAACGATCACTACCGACCATCTGCACAGGTTGGTTCTGAGATCGATGCCCATACTTCATCTTACGTACACTTGCACCTATAGCCAGAGCAAGGATTTGATTGCCCATGCATATCCCGGCTGTAGGAATCTCCCTGTCAATTGCTTCACGAATATACTGAATAGTCTGCTCACAGTGCCGAGGATCTCCGGGACCATTGCTGATGAAGATCCCATCATAGTCCAGACCTCGGAAGTCATAGTCCCACGGCACTCTGTAGATGGTAAGGCCCCTCTGAAGCAGATGACGGATGATATTGTGCTTGACACCGCAATCAATGAGGACAATCTTCCTAACACCATTGCCATAAGTGATGACCTCCTTGGTGGAGACTTCTGCCACAAGATTGATCTCATCGCTCTGCACAAAGGGGATATCCTCCTCATCACTTGTCACAACTTTCCCAATGAGAGGTCCCTGGTCCCTTAGCTTTTTGGTGAGTGCCCGGGTATCGATACCGAAGAGTCCGGTGACATTGTGCCTCCTCATGGCTTCCGATAGACTCTCGACAGCGTTCCAGTGACTGTATCCATCTGTATAGTCATGGACGATGAAAGCCTTTGGGTACAGAGTATCCCCTTCCAGAAACTTCGATAGCCCTGTGGAAGGCTCCTTTTCGTCGGAAGGAAATCCGTAATTCCCTACGATGGGGTACGTGGATACCAAAATTTGACCGGCAAACGAGGGGTCAGATAGACTCTCCGTATAGCCGGTCATTGCTGTGCTAAAGACTACTTCGCCTGCAACGGCGTTCTCTGCTCCAAATAATCTCCCCTCGTATCGTGTACCATCTTCAAGGATTAGAGCACCTTCTTTACTCATATTGTTTTGCTTTATAGCTTTCTTATTGGGATATAGTCTTGTTCGTAATAGTCTAGGAATGCCTGATTAACGAGATGGGTACCTCCGGGTGTGGGATAGTCTCCGGTGAAGTACCAATCTCCCGGATGATCCGGAATGGCAGAATGAAGCCCTTCAATACTCTGATATACCAAGGAGACCTCCGCATTGACCTCCTCGGGCTTCAGGAGTTCGACCATCTTCTCATTGAGTTCCTCCACACTGAAGGGGGCATAGACCTGCTTGACAAAGTTGGTCTTGTAGGACTCTTCGCTATCGAAAGACTCCTTGATTTGGTTGTAAACATCCTCTAAGAGGGACTCCTGACTTCTATCCTGCAGGAGGGCAACTGCAGCTCTGAATGCCACAAACTCCCTCATCTTACTCATATCTATCCCATAATAGTCGGGATAACGTATCTGTGGAGAGGAGGATACCACCACTATCTGTCTGGGACCCAGCCTATCCAAGATGCTGATGATGCTCTCCTTTAGGGTTGTACCCCTGACGATACTATCATCAATCACTACCAATCTGTCCACACCACGACGAATACTTCCGTAAGTGATGTCGTAGACGTGTCCCGCCAAGTCCTTGCGACTGTTCCCTTCAGCGATGAAGGTTCTGAGTTTGATATCCTTGATGGCAACCTTTTCGGCACGTACTCTCTTGCTGAGGATCGAATATATCTGCTCAGTATTGAGCTGTCCACCCATCGTGAGTTGCTCAGCCTTAAGTTTGTCGAGGTATTCATTCAGCCCTTCCACCATACCGAAATAGGCAACTTCCGCTGTATTAGGGATAAAGGAGAATACAGTGTTGTCCAGATCGTGGTTGATGACTTTCAGGATCTGAGGCACCAACAGCCTTCCCAGCTCCTTACGCTCTTTATAGATATCTATATCACTACCTCTGGAGAAGTATATGCGCTCGAAGGAGCAAGCCTTATTTTCCTTGGGATCTAAGATCCGGGTGGTATGAACTTTCTCTCCCGACTTATCTACTAGGAGAGCCTCCCCACGTTGTAGCTCTTGTACCTTATCATAGGTGACGTTCATCACAGTCTGGATCACGGGACGTTCGGAGGCTACCACGATGATCTCATCATCCACATAATAGTAGGCGGGACGAATTCCCCAGGGATCTCTCATCACGAACATCTCTCCACTTCCTGTCAGTCCACACATGGCATAACCACCATCCCAAGCCGGCGAACATTCTCTCAGAGGAGCTGCGATATCGATATTCTTTTCGATATACTCGGTCACATCCATACCCTCGAGGTTCATCTCCTTGCCCTCCTTGAATCTACGCTCTATCTCTCTATCGAGTCTGTGCCCGATCTGTTCGAGGAGAATATGCGTATCGGATGTATTGCGGGGATGCTGACCTATGGCAGTGATCTGATCGAAAATGGTTCGTACGGAGGTGAGGTTAAAGTTGCCACAAAGCGCAAGGCTCTTGGCCCTCCAGTTACTGCGTCGGAGCATGGGATGGACGAAAGTGATCCCCTCTCTTCCCGTAGTACTATATCTAAGGTGTCCCATGTAGCACTCACCTGCAAACCCAACATGCTTGGCTACGTAGTGAGGATCAGTCAATTTTTCCTCCGGAAAAGTGCCGAAATAGTTGTTGATAGTCCCGAAGATCTCACTGATGGCAGTATTGCCTAGGGCTCGCTCTCTATGCATATACTCCTCACCCGGCTCGGCAGTAAGCTTGACGCAGGCTATCCCTGCCCCCTCCTGGCCTCTGTTATGCTGCTTCTCCATGAGTAGGTACATCTTATTGAGTCCGTACCTCCATGTACCATAACGCTCCTGAAAGTAGGACAAGGGCTTTCTCAGCCTCACCATTGCTATACCGCACTCATGTTTTAGGGGGTCCATACGCTTACTTAAATAATAATCCGCCAAGGATAGGGTTGACTTTGTGAGTGCAAATTTAGCGATTTTGGAACGGGTGAAAAAGAGGAAGCGTTACAAAAGCTTCCACTCTGCTCCCTCTTTCGTGTCCTTAATCTCGAATCCGAGCCTGGTAAGTTCATCACGGATCTTGTCGGATGTCTCCCAATCTTTTTTGCTCTTAGCCTCAGCCCTCAACCTCAGCAAGAGCTCCATAGCACCGGAAAAAGCCTCTTCATGCCCCTTGGACTCACCTTCACCCGGCTTCTGCATACCCAAGATCTCAAAGAGGAAAGTATCGAAGAGTGCCTTGAGTCCCTCCACATCCTCTGCCCCCATTGCTTCATCTCCTGCCTTCGCTGCATTGATCCTCTTCGCAGCCTCAAAGAGCTGAGCTATCACCATGGGACTATTCATATCATCGTTCATGGCGCTGTAGCAGGCATCGAAATAGTCCTGTATAGGGAGGTGACCGGATTCCGCAGATGTCTTCATTTCGTCAAGCGCCCTATAGGCATCCATCAGTCTCTCCATCCCTTTGGCAGAAGCTTGAAGAGCCTCATTGCTGAAGTCCACTGTCGAGCGATAGTGAGCCTGGAGCATGAAGAAGCGGATTGTCATGGGCGTAAACGCTTGGGTAAGCAATTCATGGGAGCCCTCAAAGAACTCTTCCAGAGTAATGAAATTCCCAAGACTCTTTCCCATCTTCTTTCCATTCACGGTCACCATATTATTATGGACCCAATAGAGGACGATCTCATGACCTTCGGATGCCACAGCCTGAGCGATTTCACACTCATGGTGTGGGAATATCAGGTCCATACCACCCCCATGGATGTCTATGGTATCTCCGAGATACTTGCGCCCCATGGCAGTGCACTCACAATGCCATCCCGGGAACCCCTGACTCCAGGGAGAGGGCCAGCGCATGATATGCTCAGGCTTGGCAGACTTCCATAGAGCGAAGTCCGCACTATTCCTCTTTTCGCTCTGTCCATCCAGTTCACGCGTGTTGGAGAGCATTTCCTCCACATCTCTTCCGGAGAGTACGCCATAGTTATTCTCCTTATTGTACTCCGCAATATCAAAGTACACAGACCCTTCGCTCTCATAACCGTATCCCCTCTCGAGGATCTTCTTGACCAGCTCTATCTGCTCAATGATGTGTCCACTCGCTAGGGGTTCAATGGAAGGAGGTAGGACATTGAGCTTATCCATATCCCTGTGATATCGCAGCATATAATGTTGTACCACCTCCATAGGTTCCAGCTCCTCCAGACGTGCCTTCTTTGCCACCTTATCTTCCCCTTCATCCGCATCTTGCTCGAGGTGCCCCACATCTGTGATATTTCGCACATAGCGGACCTTGTAGTCTAAGTGACGCAGGTATCTGAATAGGAGATCAAAGGTAACGGCAGGACGGGCATGACCCAGATGTGCATCACCATACACTGTAGGTCCACAGACATACATCCCCACATGGGGCGGATGCACGGGGGCGAATACCTCCCGCTTGCGAGTGCGGGTATTGTACAGGGAGAGATTTTTACGGACCTCTTCTTTAACTATTGTAAGGAAAGACATAAATATGATAGGTAACTAGAATTCCGGAAAAGTTTGATCTTGCGCGCAAAAGTAATAAATAACGGCATCATAAGCAGGAATCTCCAGCGTAAAGGGCATATGCGAGGAGAGAGATCCTACCCCCTTGGACTCCCCAAACACGTCAGTCACAACGCATGGGGCTTCGTCCCCCACATTCATCATGGCAAAGGCATGCTCGGGAATCTTCACCTCTCTCTTGATGGAGTGATCACTGAAATTGATACCCACCAATGCCACCTCAGAGCCATATGCTCTCAGGAAGTAGTACTCCTTGGAAGTATCCACGGGATAGTCTGCATTGACATACATCAGGTCAAAGAAGGTCCCACTGCTCAGTGCCGGCAGAGATATGGCAGCATTCAGGAGTTTGCGGTACTTTTCTCGCAGGATCCTCTGCGACTCCTCCAGCTCGTCACCACTGAATGTGTGATCCCTACCGATCCACCTTCGCATAGTCTCCAGGCTCCAGTAGTCGAAGATGCTGGTGCGTCCATCTCTGCCCGAGTAGCCCTCGACATCCATACCTCGCTCTCCCAACTCCTGACCGAAGTAGATCATGACTGCTCCGGCATCTATCAAGGCACTCATCACCATGGCGGGATATGCCCGGAAAGGATCACCGACGACAAAGTCCGATGCCAGTCTCTGCTCATCATGATTCTCCATGAATCTCAGCATACTTCCTTTGAGAGTCTCCTGGGACTGCCAAATATATCGTATGTCGGCAGCGGATCTCTGACCTTTGAGGATATCGATGAGCATATCATAGAGACCTACCTTGTCGTAGAGATAGTCAAATCCCGCCTGAAGGTAGCCGTCATAGAGCTCGGGCTTGTAGATCTCAGCGATGAAGAGCACTTCAGGATTGAGGTTGCGGGCATATCCTATCAGGAAGCGCCAAAACTCCACGGGAACCATCTCTGCCATATCACACCGGAAGCCATCTACCCCCTTGGTAAGCCAGTATCCGATGATATCACGCATCTTTTCCCACGTATCCGGTATAGGGTCGAAGTGCTCAGTATGTCCCCCAAGGTAGTCTATACCATAGTTGAGCTTCACAGTGTCGTACCAGTCATTACGATCCGGAGAGGTGGTAAACTTATCATTACCTGTAGCACGTGCCGGAAACTCCATGTAGGGGATGGGCTCGCTTTGATCTTCTGTCTGGATCACCAAGGTCTCCATGGGAAGGTAATAGTAGTTATTGCTCGGCAAGAAAGCCTGCGTCCTATCATCAAACTCCCCAAAGTCGTTCGTATACTGAGGACACAAGTCCGAGTGATACTGACGCGCTACATGATTGGGTACGAAGTCTATGATCACTTTCAGTCCGGCATCATGGGTGCGACGGATCAGATCCTCGAACTCTTCCATACGTTTAGCGGGAACATCAGCCAAAGTTGGCGTCACATCATAGTAGTCCTTGATGCTATAAGGAGAGCCTGCTTGACCCTTTACTATCGCCTCATGATCTCCGGGAATCCCATCTGACGCAAAGCTCGTACGGGTAGCATGCTCGAGGATTCCCGTATACCACACGTGAGTGCAGCCGAGGTCTGATATAGACTGCAGTGCTTGAGGCGTGAAGGAGCCATACTTCCCTGCACCATTGGTCTCCAAGGTCCCTCCGGGGATACACTCTTCGTTGGGATTATCAAAAAGGCGAGGGAGTATCTGATATATTGTAATCTTGTGTTTCATACGCCTTGAATCCTAATATTTCACCACCCACAGTGGACTTGATAGGGCAGGTGGTAGGGTTTGTCTGCTGAAATATACAATAAACAAGTGAATACACCTCATATCAGCCACGGATTATGTAGGTGATGGATATAAACTTTAGATGTGCCTCTAGAAACTTTAAATCAAATGAAAAGTGCTCAATAAAGACTAAGCACACTTCATATTAAATAGTGACGTAGAAAACCGTCTTGAATTACCCCTACATTTATCGCAAAAAAAGGCGGGGTAATCCGGAAATTACCCCGCCTTTATTTTTGAATTACCCTGCCTTTATTTCGAGGCAACACAAACAGTTGAATATCACATAGTTGCAATCACGCCTGAAGAAGTATCAGTTCATGAAAGCTCAAAGAGATTGATCATAAGACTTTTACAAAGATTTGGGCTTCACTGAAGACCTCTTATTTTTTCCATAGTGTATGGGCATCCTTGGTGAAGCAGGGAAGAGTACCAACCCCTCCCATGAAGTACGTTTCATCAGGATCAATATTCGGAGCCAGTTTAATAGACTTCAGCTCCTTATTAGAGTGAAATGCTCCTCTATGAAGGTCTACGAGATGTGACAGATCCAATTCGCCCGAAAGCCGGTTACCGGCAACGTCCAGCTCCCACATCCTATTGTGCTTGCCCAGGTCAATATTTGATATTCGGTTTCCCGCACATTTCAAGCCACCAAGATAGGAGCACCCACTGATATCCAGTGAGGAAAGTCTATTGCCGGTGACGTCCAGCCATGCGAGGTGGGACTGCTTTGCCACATTAATGGAACATATCTCATTGTGGCTCACATTGATATAGAGATAAGGCTTATTTTCATTTCCACTCGGAGTATCGAAGACCTTATCTCCCACAATAAATTCCTTGATGTGATTATCCTTAGCATCCAGATAAGACATCACTGTAGCACTGATATCGAGCTTCTGCAGGTCACAGTTGTGACAGCGAAGGAAGCTAAGCTTGTGACTGTTGCTAAGATCCAGCTCCTTGATCTTGGAGTAAGCACAGTAGATCATCTCAATATCGGGACAGTGGGTCACATCCAGTTTCTCTATAGGGTTGCGGAGGAGGTTCAGCTGACGTAGCTTGGTATTCTTGGATAGGTCAAGGCTCGTGAGCAGATTGAAGGGACAGTAAAGCTCCTCAAGCTCGGGGGCATGAGTGAGATCCAGTTGCGTCAACCCCTTGCCGTTCTTGTTCGAAGCCTCGCAGTGAAGGACTTTGAGACGAGGATTCTTGCTCAGATCTATAGACTCTATCACCCCAAACTTGTCCGGATTATCGTTTCCGGAGAGGCTGAAGTCAAGGTATTCCAGCTTGGGGTTGTGGGTCACGTCCACCTCTGAGATATTGAGGTAGTAGAGATCGAGGTACTCAAGTTCGGGATTCTGCGTGACGTCCACCTTGCGGATGCCATCATGATCACATCCCTGTCCGAGATTCATCCCCAGATCCAACTTCTTCAGATTTTTGTTGGTAGTGACATCAATCTCTTGAAGTCTATTTCCTCTGCAGGAGAGCTCTTCGAGCGTCTCGAGATCACGCACATTAACGGTATCCAGCATACATCCTTTGAAGTCTGCCACACGGAGCTTGGGGAACTTTGTGAGGTCAGCCTTATGAAGAGGATTGACTCTACAGATGAGGACTTCGAGATTCGGCAGCTGCTCCAACCCCGCTATGCTCCTGACAGATCTGTCCGATACATCCAGCTCTACGACCTTCAGAGCCTCGGAGTACTGTAACTGTTCATCCTGGTTCTCGTCATAGTCGAGGAGAATGGCGTTATACACGCCTTTGTCTCCAATGAAGATGATCTTCTGAGCATCCTCTTTCACCACCACCTTACATTCGTCCAAAATCTTCTCATTACCCTTGACGACAGCTTTGATGGTAGCCTCTCCGACACCTACAGCCACGAGGTTGCCTCTGTCGTCCACCTTGATGACTTTTTCACTACTGCTTTCCAGTCGCAGATCCACCTTACCCTCATAGTCTTCCGGCATGACTTTCAGGGAATAAGGGATAGCATCACCGGGTTTGACTTCAACCGGGACTTGAAGTTGTATAGCCTTGATCTGAGGGAGGGTGGGGTCATTGTACGCTCTGTCTCCCTTGCATGATGATAACGAAAGCATGGAGATAGCTGACACCGCCAGCATCCCCATGACTTTCAGATAAATAATTCTGTTCACAACACGATCCTTTTGTACGAAATGGCTTCTCTATATGGCTGAGTATATCCGATACTAATTCATATAAGTCGAGATCACGCTACCGTCTCCCTCTACGCTGAGTGTCTTTACGAACTTTCCGGCGTGGTCGAACATTACAATTTTGGATCTAGTGTAGTCGGTAATAGCGACATAAACGTTACCCTTCTTATCGGCACCCATATAGCCTGAGAGGGGACCATATATACCATCTGCCTTCAGGGGATCAGCAAAGAAGTCCACCTTCCCCATCTTACAGTCGTAGGTATAGATCTCGGAGCTTACCCAGCCTGCATCCTTGATGAAGTAGATGACATCGGAGATAGGTGACATCACAGCCCCATTGGCACGCAATCCACACTTTAATTGAATGTCCTCACTCTTGCCATCCTTTTCATACTTCAGCTCTTTCTTCTCCAGTACCTCATAGCTCTTACCGTCCAGCTTGACTATCTGTGCCGGTGTGCTAAACTGTGGCATGAAGAGCCATGAAGGGTTGCTCTTATTGGATATCGTACCGGACACTAGAAGGTAAAGATTCTTGTCACTACCGCGGAGGACGTCCGCAATGAGGCTTGATTCATTTATGCTGACACTCTTCTTGAGTTTATCTGTCTTGGTATCCAGTACCTGCAACTTGTCACCACAAATGACAAGCAGATCATCGCCATGCACCATCATACGCTGCCATGCAGGACCATTGACACCGAGATCACCGGAGAGTTCAGGGATGTCTGCTGAGAGCGTCTTACTCTTCATATCCAAAGCACGTACACCGGCCTTATTTCCCGCGGAAGACTTATTGTGTCCTATGTAAGCTTTGTCATCGCTAACGACAGCCAGATTATAGATCTCTCCCAGCACACCCGTCTTGAAGTCCAACGCCGTGACTACATCAATCTTCCGGAGTGTCTGAGCATCTGCAATCACTACTCGGGCATTACCCTTCTCGGAGCTTGGCAGGAGGAAGTAGATCTTGTTATGGAAGAAGGTTAGATCATTAACCCCACCTTTGCCCAGTTCGTCATCATTGAGCTCAGTGTAGATATTCTTAAAGCCCTTCGAAGGAGCTACAAAGTTATCGGCTGTAGGATTGTAGAAGGAGACTCCCACATTCGTGGAGCCATAGAAGAACATACCTTCTCTGAATACTCCCTGCAGAGCAAGCTCTGCTTCAGATTCCATCCCGGCATCGTTCTTAACCACCACTTTCAGGGTTCCGGAATATTCTGGAACCATCTCCAGTGTAGTTTCCGTGGTTCCCTTGACCTCATTGCCATTGAGATACCAGTGTATATCCTTGAGTTGGGCATCCTTATCCCTTACAGGTGCTACACCCCACTCCACCTTTGCAGGCTTCAAGGGTATATTATAGACCTGCTCCGGAAGGAGTTCTCCATTCATGGTGATCCATACTTCCGTAGCTTGGGGTGTGGGTTTGTCTACGTCATTACAGGATGTCCCCACCAGAGAGAGGAGGACGAAGATTAGAGCAAACAGGTTTTTGAGTTTCTCTTGCATAGTTAGTTGAGATTTAGTGTGAAAATAAAATTACATAATAGATGCTTGCGATGAATGTATTCACACGACCTCCCGGAAGCCCCCAAAAGGGGAGCTCCTAAACCACAAGAGAAGAGAAAGATGATCACATTCCTCGAGAGCAGGATTTTCATTCAATCACATCGCCATGCCCCGGGAATAGATCATCCTGTCATAGAAAATTCTTTTCAGTTAAGCCTCGTGTCGCAAAAATGGAAAACCTGCGAATGTGTACCAACGAGGTATCTCATGGAAAGAGATATTCTATAATGCCCCAACTCCCGAGAGCAGTTATAAAAAACTCACCTTGGCAGGTCTTCTGACTTATCCCGGCTTTACAGCGCCTTCCCGGAAATCCTTCCAGTGGCATGGTGTGCAAGCCTTCCTTGAGGGAATTACAGCAACGGGTATTGTACAGGACTCTCACCTGTTTCCCTTTTCACTACGCACTTCATGCTGAAGTCTGTAGCACCAAAGCTTCACCCAAAGGTAAAACTTATTAGTTGATTATCAAACTATTACCTCAATTCCGCAAGGTGAGTATTCAGGTTATGCGGAAGGCTCCAATTACTGT
>X289_Eastern_Grey_Kangaroo__coassemble_131_pt1 | contig 23172 bp, 19 predicted proteins | sample X289_Eastern_Grey_Kangaroo__metabat2_low_PE_002 | metagenome-assembled genome bin X289_Eastern_Grey_Kangaroo
ATACAAAAAAATAAACGACTTAGGGTGAGAAATCTCTGGATTTCTCACCTTTTTTCTCACCCCAATTCAGCTTGCGGAATCTAGGCTATTCTGTATCTTTGGAATAGATACTTAGATTTTTCCTATATTCGGAGGAGTTAAATGCTACATATTCATAGATCTATACTTTCCTTGTTCATCGCAATGATAGTGCTGAATGTATCGGCTCAGGAGTATGTTCACCCGAGCCTCGAAGCCCTTGTTCGACAGGGTAAGGGGACTGTCTTGGCTGATAGCCTAAGGAGCCATTCCTATCCTCCCAAGGTGATACAGTACTATACCTTGTGGACTCAAGTAATGTCTGCTAAATATGCCACGGCTGAGGAGACCCTCAACTTCTTTTCAGCAAAGGATCGCGGGATGGTCAGGATGCTGATACCTGCAATCCGCATCGCAGCGGCTAAGGGAGATATGGATGCGGCACAAGGATACATGGAGAAGATATCCAAGGTACGTACTTCGGACTCTCTGCTCGTTGCTGACATTCACAACGCTGAAGAGTGGCTGAGGATGTACACCAGGATGGCCGACAACGCAGTCCCTGTAGAGGTAGTGGATGCCGACAGGGGGGACCTCGTAGCTATGGTGAATAGGCTGGAGCTACTGTCCCGTGGGGTAGGAAAGATTACTGAGCACTCTTATGAGACTCCGGATGGTGCCATGCGCCTATCTGTTCAGGAGAATGCTCCGGGATTGAAGGTGTCTTATAAGTTGGGTAATGGTGAGTGGGAGGCGCCTCAAGAGATCTCCATGACCGGACTAAAGGGTGGGGGGAGGCTCTCCTATCCGATCCTGATGCCGGATGGGATGACTGTATACTTCTCCTATTCCGGACCGGAAACTCTTGGAGGCAGTGATCTGTACGTCACGAGATGGGACAGAAATGAGAACCAACTTCTGGTTCCCCAACATCTCCCCATACCCTTTAACTCAGGTGCAGACGATTTCGTGTATCTCCCACTGTCTGAGGATAGTCAAATCCTTCTGCTGACTAGTAGGGGAGAGGATATCGGAATGGCTAAGCTCCTCCTGCTTCGGAAGAGTGAATCGTCAGTAACTCAAGCGGACTCTCTCGGCACTCACTCCCTGCTCCTTGACAGCATTATCCCCACAGATCCCGGAAGACTTGCGCAGTTAGCAGATAAAGTGTCCGATTCTAGAGCAAGTAAAGGACGTGGTGAACCTCTCTTCCTGATTGGGTCTAAACCAATTTATGGGGTCAATGATCTGACTCAACCTCTTGCCAAGGTCGTCTTTGCCAATTACGAAAAGCTACGAAGTCAACTGGTAGGGGATCTGAAATCCTTGGCATCCTTGCGGAAGAGGTGGGGTAGTGCTCCCAATCCTTCCGCCAAGGAGTCCCTGAAGCAGCAGATACTAGACCTCGAAAAGGAGGTATTGAGCAAAGAAGCTGCGGTAAAAGCGCTACGCAATGAGGTCATTCGTAGTGAGTTGAATACCGGATCCCACTAAGTTCTGATATGTAACCTAATTAATTAGTTCGATGAATACACTTCTCATAATCCTTATGTGCCTCTTTGTGGTTGCAATGTTTCTGGTGGAGATCTTCTTCATCCCGGGGATAGGTTTCTTCGGTGTGGCAGGAGGTCTCGCATTCGTGGGTGTCACCTATTACCTCTTCGCATACTTCTCCTGGAAAGTGGGAGCCCTATTCGTGATCTCCTGTGTGATACTCTTTGCCTTGGGGTTCTATTTTCTCTCACGATCGAAGTGGATAGACCGGATGTCTCTGCACACTTCTATCGATGATCATGTCAATAAGATGCCTACAGATATCATGGTGGGTTCTAGAGGAAAGGCTGACTCCCGCTTGGCTCTTACAGGTAGAGTTCGCTCGGGTTCTGACATATTTGAGGCTACTTCCGAGAGAGGCTTCATCGAAGAGGGCACTGAGGTCGTGGTAAGTCGTATCGAGAACGATAAGATATATGTCCAACCCGCCAATATAAACTCCTAAATACGATTCATATGGATTTTCTCTCCCAATCCTACAGCTATTGGATAGTGCCGGCTGTAGTCATCTTTATCCTACTGTTACTATTCCTTCGTTACTTTCCCATCCTCCTTTGGATCTCCGCCAGGGTGTCCGGAGTGCGCATCTCTCTGCTGCAGCTCTTCCTCATGAGGATCAGGAATGTTCCACCCAGCACCATAACTCGTGCCATGATTGAGGCTCACAAGGCGGGGTTGCACCTTACTAGAGATGAGCTGGAGGCACACTATCTCGCAGGAGGTCATGTAGAGCAGGTGGTTCATGCCCTGGTATCTGCTTCCAAAGCGAATATAGACCTCCCCTTCAAGATGGCTACCGCCATAGACCTTGCAGGGCGTGATGTCTTCGAAGCTGTGCAGATGTCCGTGAATCCCAAGGTCATCGACACACCTCCCGTGACTGCTGTGGCAAAGGATGGAATCCAACTTATCGCCAAGGCTCGTGTAACTGTGCGTGCAAGTATCAAGCAACTCGTCGGTGGTGCCGGAGAAGAGACCGTCCTTGCTCGTGTCGGTGAGGGGATTGTCTCCTCAATTGGTTCGTCAGAGTCCCACAAATCTGTGCTGGAAAATCCCGACTCTATCTCCAAATTGGTACTGCGCAAGGGTCTTGATGCCGGGACAGCTTTCGAGATACTCTCCATCGATATCGCGGATATTGACATAGGTCGCAACATCGGTGCCGTACTACAGATGGATCAGGCTCAGGCGGATAAGAATATTGCCCAAGCGAAGGCTGAGGAGCGTCGTGCCATGGCTGTTGCCAAAGAGCAGGAGATGAAGGCGCTGGCACAGCAAGCTCGAGCAGAAGTGATCCAGGCTGAAGCGGTAGTTCCGGTGGCTATAGCGGAAGCTTTCAAGAGTGGAAATCTCGGTGTCATGGACTACTATCGCCTGAAGAACATCCAGGCTGACACCGACATGAGGGATGCTATCGCCAAACCTATACTCAACGACATTAAGAATCCCAACAAAGATAATCCCAAGAGATAACCTATTTCGATATGAAATTGAATCAACCTATTGCCACTTCAGAGCTCATCATCAATGATGACGGCTCCATCTTTCACCTGCATATCAAGCCCGACCAACTCGCTGACAAGGTCATAGTCTGCGGCGATCCCGGGCGTGTCGACAAGATTGCCTCCTACTTGGATGACAAAGAGTGCGATGTGCTTAGCAGAGAGTTCCACACCATCACCGGGCACTACCGGGGCAAGCGCATCTCAATCATCTCCCACGGTATCGGGGGCGATAATATTGAGATCGTGATGAATGAGTTGGATGCACTGGCGAATATCGACTTCAACACACGAACCATCAAAGAGTCTCCCAAATCCCTGACTATCGTTAGAGTAGGTACCTCCGGAGGTTTACAGGACATCTCTCATATCGGAGCCTACGTTGCTGCCACATACGCTATAGGTTTCGACGGCGTCCTGCATTTCTATGGAGATGCTTCCAAGGTTCGCGACAGAGACTTCGAGGCTGCACTCTTGGAGGGATTGCAATGGAAGATAGAGGGACTTACTCCTTATATCATCAAGGCTCCCGACAGTCTCGTGGATCGGATCTGCGAAGAGAACGTTGTCAGGGGTGTCACCATTGCAGCCAATGGATTTTACGCTCCCCAGGGTCGCAGACTGCGGTGTGATCTTGCTGATCCCGACCTCAATCGAAAGATCCAAGAGTTTGAGTACCAAGGTCACCGTATCACCAACTTTGAGATGGAGTCCTCAGCCCTTGCAGGCATCGGAGCCATAATGGGACATCAGGTTCTCACGGTTTGTTGCATCATTGCCGGGCGAAAGGCTCATAAGATGAATACCAACTATAAGGATAGTCTCGAGGGCCTCATACAACTTGTCCTCGATCGTATTTAGGGTGTCATTCTCGCTCCGCAAGCGGGTTTGGGGTACATTATATGGAAAAATGCACTACTTTTGCCCAATAAGTAACTGAATATAAACCAACAACTATCGAAATGAAGAAGATTACTGTAATACTTACTCTCCTTTTCCTCGTCACCGGATTTACCTCTTGCAAGCCCAAACAAAGTGCTTACCGTGCTGTATATGAAAAAGCTAAGCAGAAAGAGATAGCCGAAAGTAATGTCAATGATGAGATCGTTCCCATCGTCAAGACGGGAGAGTCTGCAGCTGTGATCAAGGAGAAGGTGGTTCCCGCCCAAGGAGAGGACGCCACTCGTTTGAGATCTTTCAGTGTGGTCATCGGAAGTTTCCAGAATACCACCAACGCCAAGTCCCTTAAAGAACGCATGATCAGAGAGGGTTATAGGGCTATGCTTGCGCAGAACGAGCAAGGACAGTTCCGTGTCATCGTCACCAGCTTCGACAATAAAGAGGAAGCTGTCAATAGTAGAGAAGCCATTAAGGCAAAGTATGCTCCTCTCTTTCAGGATGCATGGATTCTGGAGCGCACCTATTGATACGGGCACCTCACAGATGGCTTTAAGCTTACTATAGTCAATTATTTTGCCACCCAAAGGGATTCTATACCCCTTTGGGTGGTATTTTTTTTCTTACCCCGGCATGCAAATCATATTAGATCACTCTCTTCGTGATCACAACACCTTCGCCATAGATGTCAAGTGCAAGTACTTCATCCGATGTCACTCCGTAGAGGATCTCTTCAAACTCTCTAGGGACGAATATTTTCGCATACTTCCTTATCTAATTATGGGTGGTGGGAGCAATCTCCTCTTCACTTCGGATATTGACGGTGCCATCGTACACTACGAAGGAGCAGAGACCCAAGTTGTGGAGGAGACCGACACCGAAATTACACTCCGTGTAGGTGCCGGCTTGCGATGGGATGCATTTGTGGAGCGGGTATGCCGGGAGGGTCTCTGGGGTGTCGAGAACCTCTCATGGATCCCGGGAGATATCGGAGCCGCAGCCGCTCAGAATATTGGCGCCTACGGCAGCGAGATCTGTGAAGTAGTAAGTGCTGTGCATGCCTTTGACCTCTCCTCCGGGCAGTCGGTCACCTTTTCTACTCAGGAGTGCCGATATGCCTATCGTTACTCTGTCTTCAAGGAGCGCCGCTATCATCACTATCTTATTTATGCAGTCGATATTGTCTTGCAGAAAAAAGGGTCTGCGAACCTCTCCTATTTCAGAGGATATCACCCCACCTCTCCGAGTCCCATGGATATCCGCAAGCATGTCATAGGCGTGCGCCAAGCCAAACTTCCCGATCCTGCTATTCTCCCCAACTCAGGGAGTTTCTTCACCAATCCTTTTGTTACTGTCGAGAAGTTTGATGAGATTCGCCGAGATTACCCTGAAGTTCCCCACTTTCACCTCGAAGATGGTTGCGTGAAGATACCTGCTGCCTGGCTCATTGAGCAGGCTGGATATAGGGGAAAGGATGTGAATGGTGTGGGGTGTTTTGAGCGGCAGCCTCTCGTTATCGTCAAGAGAGACGCAGTATCAGGTTCTGACATAGTGGCATTTAGCCATGAGGTTCAGGCAGCAATTCTCCAAAAGTTTGGTATCTCCCTAGTTCCTGAAGTTCGCATAGTCACTTTAGACGATCTTATTCCTTTGGATCTTTAATTTCCTTTGAAATTTTCCCATGTCCAGTCTGCTTTTCCTTGGCACAGGTACCTCCACAGGGATTCCTGAGATAGGATGCCATTGTCCCACCTGTACCTCCACCGATAGGCGTGACAAGCGTTTTCGTGCATCTGTATATTTGGAGTATAAAGGGATTCACATTCTCATAGATTGCGGTCCGGACTTTAGGATGCAGATGCTCCGACATGGATTGGAGAGCTTGGATGCCATCTTTCTCACTCACGAGCATTACGATCACATGGGAGGTATCGATGATATACGTCCCCTCTTCAGACAGGCACGATCCTGTCCCATCTACGCTGAAGCCAATGTCGATATCGCTATCAAGACCCGAATGCCCTATGCCTTCACTGCCTCGAAATACCCCGGTGTACCCGATATCGTCATTCATGATATATCTCCCTACCTGCCGGTAACCCTCTCCCCTAAAGTCACCGTACTGCCTCTGAGAGTGATGCATGGCAAGCTTCCCATCGTTGGGTTCCGCATCGGAGACGTAGCCTATATCACAGATTGCAAGACATTGCCTGCCGAGACCATCGATGAGATTCGCGGCATCCCGATACTTATCCTCAACGCGCTGCGAACTTATCCCCATCCCGCCCACTTGGATCTGGACGAAGCCTTGGATCTGATCCACTCCATACACCCGGGGTCTGCCTACCTCACCCACTTTGCACACACTTTTGGCAAGCATTACGAGATCCAGAAGATGCTTCCCAGAGGCGTCTTCGCTGCTTACGATGGCCTCCGTATTCCTTTCTGAAAGCTGCCTAGTGCACCTTCTCAGATATGGATGAAAAAAAAGGATTTCTCTCACAGGGAAATCCTTTTTATTTGATACTGTGGCTGTCGCTCCGCCTGGAATCTGGTGAATTATCCAAGATGCATTCTTAAGATTGCGAGGCTAGACCTAGGCATTGCAGTTGTATCTATATCTTCGTTGCTTTAACCGGTATATGATGCTTGTTAATCCATGATTTCACAACCTCTTGGTAATCAGTTATTTGTGGAAAACTCTATTAATTGTCCAAAAAAGGCGGGGTAATTCAAAGAAAACGTCCGACTAATTATCAATTTACCCCGCCTTTTTTTCTGGAAAAAGACGGGGTAAATTTTGGGACCCTCTCAGGGTGTTCTTCGAGAAGGCTTCCGAAGCCGGACTATCCCGGGATTTCAGGTAATCGTAAGGTTAATCTAAGCGGGATTTTATGATCTGAGTGACTTCGGCGGGGTTGTGACCGTTGTAGAGGATGATGCCTTCCGGTGAAATGAGGAGTAGGGTAGGAATGCTCCTGATGGCGTAGGTCTTGACTCCGGCATCTTCTGTGTCATGGATGGTTTCCCAAGTCATCTTGAGTTGGGAGCGAGCTTGCCTATTGTCAGACACCTCATCCATAGTACCGATGCTGAGGATTCGGAGACCCTTGGGACCATACTCGGCATTAAGAGAAGCTAAGTGAGGCATGGCTTTGCGGCAAGGGAGACACCAAGATGCCCAGAAGTCTACGAGTAGGTACTTTCCGTCGCCCACAAAGTCGGAGAGCTTGCCATGCTTGCCATTGGCATCGAGATATTCAAAATCAGTGAAATGGGATCCAGCCACAGTGGCTAATTCTGCCTTAGCAGATTCGTATCGGTCTTTAACAGCGGGGACACGTTGGATAGATTCCGGAGCCTGTTCATAGCCCTTAATGTAGTCTACGTTAGTTGCAAAGGGCATAGTCAGGAATGCTATCACTCCCACCACATTATCCGGATTCTGCTCATAATACCGAGTGGTCACCGGGCGCAATGCATCTTGAATCTTCTGCTCAAACTCTTTGAATTTGGCCATCTTCTGATCCTGAGGAATGGTTTCATCGTTGAATATCTTCTCCGCCTCCTTTCGTTGCTCACTGACGACGAGGTTGATATCATCCGTGAATTGCTTCAGCTTCATATTGAGGGGACCTGCCTCAAGGCCTTTGCCTGAGGTATGATCATATTTGGCTTCACCGGGTTCGCGGACGAGTAGCACTGCAGGAATGGCACGTTCGTCCAGTACCAGGTAGACCGGAGTCATCACATCCGCCCGTGAGGAGTAGTAGAAGGCGCCATTCTGAACCTTAATGGAGTCTAGTTTTTGTCTGTTCTGGTCCATAAAGTATGCCATCTTCCCATTTAGACGCTCGGGGAGGTGAGTGGCTGAGAGAGAGAAGGTTTGTCCAAAGACTCCTGTAGTAGAGCCTAAAAGCAGGATAGATAGTAACGTTTTCTTCATACGAGTCATGTTATTAGAGTACATAATTTCGGGAAGCTAGCTAATTCTACTTCCTCCACATGGAAAGGTAGGGATAGTTTTCAAGCGCATTGTGGAGCCTTTGAGCCTGGTCGGCAGAAATATAGGTGTGTAGTCCTGCGCGATCGTCCATGACATTGCGCGAGAGGAAGAAGTGATCGGCAGTCTCTTTATATTTGGTCTTATTCTCCCCGTACCAGACTTTCCCGTGATAATAGTCGACAGTGTCAGCACATTGGTCATCCTCATAGGGGTTATTGGTGGGTAGAAGTCCCATATACCTAGCAATATAGGTGGATATCTCATCCGTCTGAGCTGATCCGGGTCGAAATCCTCTATCGAGCCTGTCGAGATCTTGCATGACGTAGTAAACTCCTTTGTGTTGAGTCACTGGTTCAAACTGCTCCAAGTTTTCGTAGATATAGTGGAACATGCTTCCGGTGGCGTCAAAGTTGGAGAAGAGATAGATATTGAAGTACTTGGAGTGATCCCATTGGACAGATGTTTGCTCCTCAAAGAAAGCCTTGGTGCCATCCTCAGATATATCTACGGGGGTGTCGAGAATGACTTGGTCAATACCGGGATCCTGGAGAGTGAGACCATTGGGTCCCTTGAAAACCGGAACAAATCTGATGCGTGAATCGACACCCACGGCTCCCCTGTCAATCTCACCGGAAAAGAGGTGGTTGAGCTTGGTGAGATGTCTTTCAATCTTGGTGGGATCGAACTTTATGCCAAGCTTATTGAGCTCATCGCGCCCTTGAATCACATGGAATATCACCGGTATCTCCTTCACAGCAGGTAGTTTGGGTGGTGTGACTACCTTTACGGTAATGGGGTTGGAGACAGGCGTACTGCTACCCTCCAAGCGTGCGGTGAAGGTGACGTTGCCCACAAACCCTGCCCGGGCTCTGTAGACTCTGTCGACTGACTGCCCGGACGCATCAATAATGGTGATCTCAGGCGAGTCGTAAAGCTCTCTGGGGAGCTGTCGTATGGTGCCGTCCTGCTCACGTCGGTAGAGTACGGGAGTGAGCTCCACATAATTTAGTGGGTCGGAGAGCAATAGGGGACTAGATGACTTAAGGGCTATAGAGTCTACCTTTCCCAGACGAGGGATAGAGGTATCTGCAGGCACTACGGATTCGGGGACACAGCTTGAGAGAAGGCTGAGTAGGGTCACAGGAATAAGTGTGGCTGCTAACTTGTGCATTAACCTATTAGACATATTGAGGAGAGGATTAGCGTATTAGGACATTCTCCCAGCCGGGATTCTGTACCATCTTCTTATTAGTGCGGAATTCAGAGGCAGGGATGGGGAGGGTATATCTGTAATCGCGTGGCTTAAGCACGTATAGATCATCATCCACTTCGCGGTACAGCTCTTCATCAAGTCGCTTCATGTCGAGCCAGATGTAGTCATTTTCGCAGAAGAATTCCCGCTTTCGTTCCAGATAGATCTGCGCCAATAGATCCTGTGAGGTGAGAGGTTCGGGCTGAGAAACCGTGTATCGGGCATCGGTAAACTCCTTGAGAGTAGCTATGGCGTCAGACTCTTTGCCCATTTTGGCTTCGGACTCTGCCTTAATGAGTATGAGTTCTGCCAGACGGAAAGGCATAGCGATACCATATCCATAGTAGGTTTTCCCGGTGATACCCCACTTGGTGATAGTAGCATTATCCTTGAGGAATATAGGACCGCGCTTGTCTGTGTCGGAATACAACGATCGGAAAGGTACGGTGGTCTGACCATTTCCTACCTCATGGAGATAGTGAGAGTAACGCATAATGAGTCCATTCTGCCCATCTATGATTCGTACTGTGAACTCATCACTCTGAAAAGCTTGGGCAGCCTCGATATTGGAGACATCGAAAAGCTTCTTGATGCGTTCGGGGTCGCTCTCCGGCTTGCGCTGACCTATGGCGATGACGGCATGCTCTCGAGCCTTAGCATAGTCTTCCGGGGCAGCAGCTCCGGAGCCGGCCTTGAAGAGATAGACGGCTGCCAGCATCCCATGCAGGAATTCGGGACGGTAAGCGAGATTCCATTCCGTGCTGCGAGTGCGTTCGAGGAGTTTGAGTGCTGCCTCAGCATCCCCAATAATCTGTGCATAAGTGGTAGTGAGGGTCTCACGCTCCGGCATGGCTACTCCTACATTAAGAGAGGGATCCAGGTATAGTGGTAGTCCATAAGCATCATCATGGTATGGGCAGTAGAGCTGTAGTAGCTTGAAGAGGGTGTATGCCCGCCAGGTAAGTGCTTCGCCTTTCACTCTGTCCTTGAGACGCTGATCCTCGCCAATGGACTCATCTATGCTGTTGATGACAAGGTTGATGCCTCCCAGAAACTTGAAATCCTGTTCCCATTTGAGATGTTGGGTCTCATTCCAGGTCAAAAGATTGCGTCCTGTAGTGGTGAAGAGTTTGGTATTGTTATCAACAAAAGGGGGTTCATTTTTCAGAGAGGTCTCCCCGGTATATATCCCAAGCTGGTAGCTATTATCCATTCTGGGGAATGCGTATTCGTCGATCCCCATGATCTTGCCCTGCTGACTCGGATTGGCAGTCTTGAAGAAGCGTAGGAAGGATCCCATGATATCCCTATAGTCCTCGGCAGTCCTCAGGACTTTGACATCCCGGGGTTTGAGATCCAGAAATTTCTTGCAGGAGGAAAGTGAGGTAATAAGTAGTAAAAAAGAGAGTAGGGTAGCGGTGCGAATGTATTTAGTATGTCTATATTTCATCTCGGTAATCTCTAATATTGAACTAAGGAATCAGATACCTACTGTGAGTTTTAGGCTGGCTTCTCTAGCTACAGGGTAGTTGAAGGCTCCTCCGGTAGCTACGTCCAGCCCACGATATCTTGTGAATGTGAGAAGGTTGCGTGTAGTCAGAGAGAGCTGGAGCACGTTCATGTTCCATTTCTTGAGGAGATTTGGGTCGAACCTATAGCTTAGTGAGAGGTTGGTCAGGCGTAGATAATCCCCTTTAGCATAGTTATCAGAGTTGCGAGAGCTCACCCAGAGGTCAAAGTTGCCGGTCACAAACTTGGGAATATCCGTGATATCTCCTTCACGCTTCCAGTATCCGAGATAGCGACGCTCTCTATTGGTATGCGATACACCCAAGTCCGTAGAGTATCCTTCAGCCGTCATACGATCAGATAGACCCGCCAGTGGTGCATTAGCGTAGTCCTGAATTAAGGGTACGATATGCCCAAGCTTGTAGGACCACATGGTAGAGAATTCGAATCTCCTATACTTCAGATAGGTACTGAACCCTCCCACGAGGAGAGGATTGGTGCGTCCAAGGTACTGTAGAGAAGTGCGGTAGAAGTCCGGAACCACACTATTTTCCGACGCGATCATGTCCACTTTGTCGGGAATGGTGTCGAAGTCCTTGATGATCTCGCTGTACTTAGCTCGGTCGTAAGGGGAGAGAGACCACCACCTATCCAGAATACGAGCATAATCTACCTTGGCATCTTCTGTGAGATAGTATTGAGAATTTCCGGTCGTGGGGTTGACTCCGGCATTCTTGAAGCCAAATATACTCCCTACCTCCTTGCCAATGATGTTGATCACGCCGCCTTTGCTGGGTTGATTCTTGATCGCTTCCTTGTAGGAGTCATAGTTGTGAAATGAACGTACGATTACATTTTTGTTTCGTGCCACATTGAAGCTTGTAGTGAACTGCAGATCATCTTTTCGGATCCAATTTACCCGCAAGTCAAATTCAAGACCTGTATTAGTCACCACACCCCCATTGGCATCCACCATGGTACGTCCCGTAGAGTGGGGCACCTCCAGTCGGGTAAAGACGTCGTCGGTACGATTGGAGTAGTACTATGCTGTCAGGAAGACTCTATTCTCGATGGAAGTCTCCAGAGCTGCGCCGAAGTTTCTCTTCCTCTCCCATTTTACATAGGGGTTGGGAAAGACCAGATTATTCACCACCCTATTGCCCATATAGGTGAGATTGCTCAAGCCTATAGTCGCAAAAGGGAGAGCCGTACGATTTATATTTCCGGTATATCCAAAGGAAGAGCGTAGTGCCAAGGTAGTGAGCCAACTCGGTAGAGTGAAGAGTGCCTCCCTATGCATATTGTACTTCAGTCCCACATGCCACAGGGGTGTAAATCTATTGGCATCTCCTATCATATCCGCACCATCTGCACGGAAACTCCCGGTGAGGACATAGCGGTCTTGGAAGAGGTTATACATACCGGAAGCTAGGAAGGAGACACTTCTATCCTGCCCTTCCTGCGTCTCGTAAGCCTCCTGGAGTGCCACCATGAGATCTTTGTACTTAGGATCTACCGTATCGAAGTTGGGCAGCCCCACTATCCTAAAGTCATCATAGTATACCGGACTGGTATAACCAAAGTTATTGAATCTCCTATCCATGATTTCCATAGCTCCCAAGAGTGTAATAAGCTGATTATTGCTAGGCTGAAATGAGTAGTCTATCGAATTACGCATGCTCCAGCTGGAGTTTTCCCCGGAAGCTTCATAGAGCTCACCATCGTCATAGTCCTTCGAGAGGAGTGGAGTATTAGGAAAGACTAGCCTAGCCAACTTGGCAGAACTGTACGATGAGAATGTCCCCGGAGCCATCTCTCTCATATCCTTATTGTAGCTCAGGCTTTGGTTAAATATTGAAGTCAAAATAAGGCCACGGAAGGGTTCATATCTTGCTGTGACAGTCATATAGGCATCCAAGCCCCTCATCGTAGATTTTGTCCTGTCCATCTCACGCAGAATATTGAAGTCATCTACAGAATATCCGCTTCCTGTAACGTGAGAAAAGTTATTGGGTAAATAGCTAAGATCCGCGGCATAGGATCCATCGGGATTGTAGGGCTGTTCGTATCTATTCGCAAAAACACCGTAATTGAAGGGGTCCACTACCGAGGCATGATCCAGGCTTTTGCGGGCACTGGCATTGAAGCTCAACGAAAGGATCCATTTGGTGGAGGGACGGTAGTCCATGTTGAGCATTAGTCCTGCATTTTCGTATGAATTCGTTCGCAGGATACCGTCCTGATGATTGTATGTCAGGGAGGTATAATAGGTTAGTTCGTCAGATCCTCCGCGCAGATTGATATTGTGCAGATGAGAGAAGGCTGGTCTGAAGAGTACTTTCATCCAATCCGTATCGATACTTTTCATCCTAGACTCCTCGGACTTGAACTCACTCTCAGTGATGTATCCGTTGAGGTAGCGACTGTATAGATTTCCATACCTGCCTGCCAGAGGCACCTTGTCGAGACCATAAGAGTCCAGGATCATACGCTCGTAGAGCATCTTCTCGTTGCCACTCATCATACCGAGGTTGACCTTGGGTGTGGAGCCAACGGTCGTGGATCCAGAGTAGGTGATCTGCGTCTTCGAGCGGAACCCCTTTTTTGTAGTGATCACGATCACTCCGTTGGCTGCTCGAGCGCCATATATCGAGGAGGCAGCTGCATCCTTAAGGATGGATATAGACTCAATGTCCTCCGGCATAATATTCCCCACACCATCCTGCATGATAGTCGCGGAGTAGTTTCCTCCCACCACTTTGGGTACTCCCGTAGTCAGTGGCAAGCCATCCACTATCCAGAGAGGTTCAGTGTTACCATTGAGTGAATTCTCCCCTCGAATGGTAATCTTGGCTCTCGTTCCGGGTGCACCACTTACGGATGTGCTATTGAGACCCACCACCATGCCCTCAATCATCTTATCAATCGAGGTGAATCCCTGGAGCTTGATATCCTTAGCGGTGAGAACCGAAGCACTTCCCGTCACCCTCTCACGGTTGATGGTTTGCATCCCATTAGCGACGACCTCGCTCAGCATACGGTTGGCAGTCCGCATCGAGATCTTTATAGGCATGCGAGTATTGGGCTTGACTTTATATTCTGCAGGATCCATCCCCACAAAGCTCACCACAAGAGTGAGTTCTTGAGCCTCTTTCGCAGGCAATCTCAGTCTAAACTTCCCTGCAGAATCCGTAACAGTTCCGGTCTTGGTGCCATTGACCCGGACGGTAGCTTGTGGGAGTGGAGCTCCGGTATCATCCACCACCGTCCCATGGATGACCCTGTAAGATTGGGTCGTGGTCTGTACTTCAATGGTAGATACTGACATCGGACCATCTGTATGAGCAAAAGTCGTGTAGAAAGGGCAGGCACTCAACCATAGGGTGCCCAGCAAGGTCATTGCTAATCGCTGTATCATAGTAGGAGAGGAATAGCAGGAGTGTGTATATACTTGTAGTCTACCTTGAAGGCATGGGGTGTGTGACCCTTCTGCAAGGTCCTACCGAACTGGATCGTCATCTCATAGGGTTTGGGAGCTATGTAGGTATGGATACGGATGCAACCTCGGGTGCCATGGGCAGTACGGAAAAATACGTAGCTCTCCCCCTCCGTATTAAGGTCTACACGCTCCTTGGTATACTGAGTGGGCATTTGCTTATCAGTAAGTTGATCATAGTCCTTACGACCAAAGGATGACGGTGCCACCTCATACAGTGTATGGCTCCTCATGGTATAATACTTGGGATTGTCATTATAGTCGGGGCGGGCAAGTGGTGTAGTTAAGAAAGGAACCTCCAAGGCATCATCCCAGCAGAGTCGGATATCAGTATCGTAGGGTTTATTGTACATCGTGGTGATATTGACTGCTTCACCTGCAGCCAACCGTAGATATGACTTAGCATTAGAGTCGCGAACCTTTCGAGTCATCACCCTATCAGGTGCATAGGAGGGTATCTGCTGAACGGTCTCATACTTACGTTGTGCCTCGAAGAGCGCGTCTTTGAACTCCTTCAGTGCCTCCGCATGCTTTGTAAACTTTCTGTAAGGTCCCTTATACTCCAATGCTACGTGAGTCCCAAGGTCTCGTGTGAACTGACACTGAATGTGCATATCGCTATCTGTATGGGAGACTCTTACCTCGCCACCATCCACAGCGGCAACGCTCTGTGACTGCAAAACACTGCTAAAGCTGGTTGACATAAAAGCAGTGAACGTGCGGGGTTTGGGGGTTGCCGAAAATGTATATACTCCATCGGCAAGGTCCTCTCCCTCAGTAGCAAAACGAATGGTCAGGATGGCTCCTTCTCCCTCAAGGTCATTATTCTCCCCTTTGTAGCTGATTCCTGTGGTATGAAGGCTGACGATAGTGAGCCCTGAACGTACCGGCTCTCCAGACATACGTATAGCTTTCTCCACTTTAAAGGGTTGTCTGCCATAGATCTCCTTAGGGACGGTGTAGGTGAAAGTATCTATACTGTAAACTTCGCGCGAGGGCAAATTCCACATATTCGCCCCTGTGAGGGTATACTCATTGCCATATACCCGGAGTGTTCCTCCTGAAGAGGGGATTTCTTCACCGAGAGGATGACAGCAGAGTAGGAGGCATGGAAAGAGTAGGAGTAAAACCCACTTTGCTGGTGCCGGTGCCATCTTAATCATTGTAAGGGTAGATATAGAGATAAAGGATTAATTTACTCTTGTTTTGCAATATAGAAAAATAATTTCATACCAATCCTTATCCCTATAAAGGGTGTAGAAAAACGTAAGACTACTCAGCTACAGTCGATTCTTCAGTTAATCCGGGTTACGACAGGAGTATCTCTCAACTCAAGTGGCTACATATCATGTAAGATTCAAATTCTTCTTTAACATTCTTGCAAAGAGAAGATATTTCAAGAAACATAGTAGTAAATAAAAAGTGAGGAGGTGTGCCACAAAGGACATACCCCCTCTCTGATTCTTGAAAATGGTGTACCAAAGGCTTACTTGAGTCCGATTTCAACTTCCGTACCCTGACGAAGGGTGTCTGCGATCGGACAGCGCTCCTCAATCATACGGATCCACTCCTCAAGCTGCTCGGGTGTACCTTCTGTGGTGGGGTTTAGGGTCACTTCGATATGGCTCACACCTGCCCTCGAGGAGGTCTCTTCCCCTTTGGACTTAGCTGGATCAAAGCTCCCCACGGCACTTAGCTCGAGGCTTTCCATCTCGATACCCAATTCTTTAGCGCACCCATATGCTATGACATTGATGCATCCCAGCAGAGATGAGAGGAGTACCTCAATCGGGTTAGGACCCATATTGGATCCTCCTGCGGAGGTCGGTTCATCCACAGTAAGTTCGAAGGTACGGCTCTTCACAGTGCTTCTCAAAGCATTTTCACCACTTCTTACCGCTTTCGCACGAAGTCTTATTTCTCCCATAATTGCAATGTTGTTTGATTCGTTATTTCAGTTCATTAATCTGTCCCTAAGATAACGATTTTGCCTCGCCGTGAAAATGTTTCAAGAGGTCTTCCAGGGGCTACTGATGCAGATCCGGAGAAGGTAAAAAAGTTAGACGCAATGAGGAGAATAAAAGTGTGGGGTAAACTTCATGAAAAAGCGGGGTAATCCAAATATTACCCCGCCTTTTCAAATTGTGATGAGCTCTCGTTGTTGTCGCAAAATTCGACCGTATAGAAAGCAGTGGTTCAGGTCATTCTTTGGGGAGATTGACATTGAGGGATAGCTCTTCGAGTTGGGATTCGTCGAGGGGTGAGGGTGCATCGATCATGACGTCTCTGCCGGAATTGTTTTTGGGGAAGGCAATGCAGTCACGGATGCTGTTGAGTCCGGCAAATAGGGATACCCATCGGTCGAAGCCGTATGCCAGACCACCATGAGGAGGAGCACCGTACTTGAAGGCATTCATGAGGAAGCCAAATTGCTCTTCAGCCTTTTCGGGAGTAAAGCCAAGGAGCTCGAACATCTTGTGCTGCAGTTTGCTGTCGTGAATACGGATCGATCCACCACCGACTTCGACACCGTTGATGACCATGTCGTAGGCATTGGCTCGAACTTTGCCGGGATCACTGTCAAGGAGAGGGATGTCTTCGGGTTTGGGGGCAGTGAAGGGGTGATGCATGGCGTAGTATCTCTGCGTCTCTTCATCCCATTCGAACTGGGGAAAGTCTACCACCCAGAGGCAGGAGAAGGTATGGGGGTCCATGAGTCCCTGCTGCCGTGCCACCTCCAAGCGGAGTTCGGAGAGCTGTCGGCGGGACTTCATGACATCATCTCCGCTGATAATGAGGATCAAATCCCCGGGATGAGCTCCCATGGCTTCACGAAGTTCGGAGAGAACTTCCGGAGTGTAGAACTTGTCTACACTGCTCTTGACGGATCCATCCTCCTGAACGCGTGCATAGACCAGTCCCTTGGCACCGACCTGTGGACGCTTCACAAAGTCTGTGAGGGCATCCAACTGCTTGCGTGTATAGATGGCGGCTCCGGGAACACAGATCCCTCCAATATATGTAGCACTATCAAATACCCCGAACCCATGACCGGAGAGAAGATCTTTGAGCTCTACAAAACGCATATCAAAGCGTGTATCGGGCTTGTCGGATCCGTAATACTTCATCGCATCATCCCATGAGATGCGTGGATAAGGATCTTTCTGGTCAATGTCGAGGATGGTCTTGAAGAGGTGTTTGGAGAGTCCTTCAAATGTCTGCAGGATTTCCTCTTGCTCCACAAAGCTCATCTCGCAGTCAATCTGAGTGAATTCGGGCTGACGGTCGGCACGGAGATCTTCGTCCCTGAAGCATTTGACTATCTGGAAATACTTATCAAATCCGGCTACCATGAGCAGCTGCTTGAAGGTCTGAGGTGACTGAGGAAGGGCGTAGAACTCTCCGGGATTCATGCGTGAAGGAACCACGAAGTCACGTGCCCCTTCGGGTGTAGATTTGATCAGAACGGGAGTTTCAACTTCCAGAAATCCTTTTTCATCCAAATATTTTCGGATCTCTACACCCATTTTGTGCCTTAGCTCCAAATTGTGACGCACTACATCGCGACGAAGGTCCAAGTAGCGATACTTCATGCGAAGCTCGTCTCCCCCATCCGTATTCTCCTCGATTGTGAAGGGTGGAGTGACAGAGGAGTTGAGTACTGTCAGTTTGTCCACCAAAAGCTCGATATCTCCGGTGGGGAGGTGAGGATTCTTGGAGCTGCGTTCAGCAACAGTTCCGTGAACCTGTATCACGAACTCTCGTCCGAGCTCGTTGGCAGCGTGGCAGAGAGCTTCGTCTCTCTCCATATTGAAGACCAGCTGTGTGATGCCATATCTATCTCTGAGGTCAATGAAGGTCATGCCCCCCATCTTTCGATTGCGCGAGACCCATCCTGCAAGCGTAACCTCCATGCCGGAGTGTTCGCTACGGAGTTCTCCACAAGTGTGAGTCCTAAACATATCTGTAAGTAAATGATTTAGTGGGTAAGTAAATAAGAATAGAGAATTATAGCCCTCTGAGGCTCGAATCAAGGTTCCGTTACGAAGAGCTTAATTAGGATGATCTTATTATCCGTGGCTCGAACCACCTTGACTCTATAGTTATTGGGAAGAAGGAGTTCCTCCCCTCTTTTGGGAAATGCTTGGTGAGTGTGCAGAATAAGTCCGGCTATGGTATTGTACTCGTCGGAGGAGGGAATCTCAAGATCAAACTCTTCGTTGATCGTATCGATCTCTGCTCTGCCTGAGAGGAGGTACTCTTCCTCACCGACCTGGAGGGCTATGATGGTATTGGTATCGTGCTCGTCCTCTATATCGCCAAAGATCTCTTCGACAATATCCTCCAGTGTGACGATGCCTGCCGTGCCACCCAATTCATCGACGATGATGGCAAGACTCATCTTCTTCTGCATGAGCATTCGCATCACTCTCTCTGCCGAAATGGATTCGGGTACGAAAATGGTCGTCTTGATGTGGTCTCTCCAGTCGTTTACACACCTGAACATCTCGATAGCATGGATATAGCCTTGGATATTGTCAATGGTTTCGTTGTACACTACAATCTTGGAGAACCCGGTACGGTCAAACATCTCAATGAGCTCCTCCTTAGTGGAATCAAGGTTCACAGCTACAACTTCGTTGCGGGGTACCAGACAGTCTCTGACTTTGACATCCGGGAATTCAAGAGCATTCTGTAGTATCTTCACCTCATTGTTGGGTGTATCCTCGGAGGCGTGGTAGTTAACTTCGATGTAGTTATCCAGATCCACTTTCCCAAACTTGATGGCACCTTCTTCCTCCTTCTTGATCTTGAAGATCCTGAAGAGCACCCTGCTGAGCCATGTGGAGAAGGCTGTGATGGGGTAGAGTAGGATGTACATGATGAAGAGAGGTATGGCAAAGGTGCGTATCTGACTATTGGGGTTGAGATTGGCAACAGCTTTGGGGATAAACTCTCCGCATATGAGGATGATGATGGTGGAGATGATCGTCTGCAGTAAGACCACAAGGAAAGGGTCGGAGATCCATTTTCCCAGCCAGGGTTCCAGGAGAGACGCCATGAGGAGTCCATAAATGACCAGCACGATATTATTCCCCACCAGCATGGTAGTGATGAAATGCCCCGGAGAGGAGAAGAATAGTGACTGCATTCGAGAGTACCACCCTGCACGAGACTTCTCCAATTCGATGCGGAGCCTATCGGCGGATACGAAAGCGATCTCGCTCGAACTGAAGAACGCCGAGAATGCTAAGACGATGATGATGCTGATGTAGATGGACATGGCTGTGAAGAGCTAAAAGCCTACGGATGGGATATGGAATCGGTGTCAGAAGTATGTGAAGTCCTGGGTGAACCTGTGGCTAGAGTGTCTGAAGGGGCTAAGGGACGATCCTCAACGTCAATATGTCCGGACGAGGAGAAGATCTGGTAGCGTGTCATATTCTGATTGCTCCTAAAGCCAAACTGACCTTCAAGGAGTTGCCCTTCAGACTTGATGATCTTAACGTACTCGTGTGAGTAGACCTCTTCTGTATTCTGATCCCAGAAGAGAGAGTTGGAGTAGAAGTTCTGACCCTCACGGCTCATGACATGCACGTGACCGATGAGATGCCATAGTTTGTCATCCTCGAAGTAGTAGGCAGTATCTGCGCGAACAGATGCTTGGACTGTAAATGTCGTATCAAACTGTTCCACATGTAAGCCCTCCGGGAAGTACCACTTACGCTGAGGTTTGTCATACGTATACCATACGGGAGCCTCGAGCTTGTATTTAGTCACTCCGGAGTCCGAGATCAGGGTGTTGACTCCCGTGGTCAGTGAAGCAAAGTCTACCGAGTCTATATCACTTCGTAGGGCATCCCCCTTACTACTTCCACAAGCTGAGAAGGAGAACAAAATATATAAAACGACACTAACACACCCCAAAGATAAGGGGCATGTTAGTGTCGAAAGTATATGAGTATGACCGTTCATAGGGCGGAACAATCGGGGATCCTTCCCCATATGTCCCTCAAGTCATCTAATAGGGTTATACGTCATCAATTAGAGGTACGAACAGTGGTCGTCTCACCGATCCATCCACCTACGGTAAAGCTGGCTCCTTCCGTCAACTTCGGGTGCATGAAGACATCTTCCTTGGCAGGATAGTGTCTGCTGTAGGTAGCGATGAGCTTATTAGCCTCGTCAGCGATGGAGGGATCTATAGCCTTGGCACGCTGACATTTGTCTACTACCAGACAGTAGACCACGCGAGACAAAACTGGATCATCCGGGTAGATTGAGGGTGCGGTCGCTGCATACATCTGTGCGATCAGGAGCATCGGGGCACCAAAGTTCGAACGTTCCTGCATAGCCTGATTGCAGAGATTGCGAGCTTTGGCATAAGACTTCTGCTGATACGCCATCACTGCCATATTGTAGTAGGCTTCAGACTTCTCCTGACTGTCCGTACTCAGGCTTATAGCTTTTTCGTAGAATTCCGTAGCTCTGTCGTACTGCTTCTTAGACATAGCCTGACGAGCGATACCGATCGCCGCATTGGCTGATGGAGCGAGAGCAAAGAGGTATTCCGCAGCTTTGTAGTATGTGGGATTCTCCTGGCACTTGAGCTTCTGCATCAGAGCCACCACCTTCTCCAGATATTCCTTTTCAGACTTATGTTCGTCAATCTTGGAGGAGTATATCTTCTCCAGCATTTCGCAGCTGGCAGCACCACTTGCTGCGAACTGAGTCTCCAGACCATTCTTATAGTTCTGGTATGTTTCCTGGACCTTCTGGTTTCCTGCATCCGATGCTCTCTGGATCATCTTGTCGAAGTACTCGCTCGCCATCATATAGTCGCTTACATACTTCTCCTTGTGAGCATCATCCTTAGCCATCTTCATCATTGATGAGTATGTGAAGAGTGACAGAGCCAAGGCATCCACCTGGTCCTTCTTTTCATCGACTACGGGCTTGAGCCAATCGTAGACTATGCCAAAGTCGGCATCACCGCCCATGAATCGGATATAGTCGTTAGCCTTAGACCCCAAGACGTAGTCCTTCCCGTTCTTTACATCGTCCCCGAAGTACTTAATACGGTTGTCGTACATCTCCATCAGTTCATCCAGCAATGCTTTCTTTTCAGCATCATTCTTGGCGTTCTGAATCTTCCAGTCGAGGATTCTCGCTCCCACTATATAGATATCCTTAGAGGCAGCGGGACAATTCTTGTAAGCTTTTTGCCAGAAGGAGTAGGCATCCTGGTAGTTGTTACTCTTAGCGTAAGTCTTAAAGAAGGCAATGTTCTTTAAGCAATCCACCGAGTCCTTACCGGTTCCATAAGGGGAAGCGGTATTTGCCGCTTGCTGACCGAAGGAGGAGATACCCAGGAGTAGAGCTCCGGCTATGGTTAGAATTCGTTTCATGTTCTCTATTCTTAAGAAGTAAATAAAATCGTTGTACAGTTGCTAGTATATCCTGAGCTTGCGGAACCAAGTCTCATTGAAGTTGAAGCTCAATGAAACTTTCAGACAATCCTCTCGCAACACCTTGGATGCTGAAGGGAGAGAAGTCCTATACTCTAGAGCTAGGTCCACATAGGAGGTGCGCTCGTCGTTCACATTGATAGGCAAACCCAAACCCAGGGAGACCCCCAACATGTTCATCTGACCTATACCGGGAGTCGAAGCATAAGAGGTATCAAAGCTCACTCCTCCGCGATAAAGTATCCTATCGGAATAGCGCCGTGAGTACAGATCCGGACGGTACTGGGTACCTATAGCTACACGATAGGCATCTTTCAGGATCACTGCATCATTCTCAAAGATATTGGGGACGCTTCCCCACTTTACTAGTTCGACATCTCCGGAGACCAAAAGTTTAGCGCCCCCCTCGTAAGCCACTCCCAGAGCGGCACGCAGAGGTGATCTTGTAGCCTCTTTCAGTTCACGCTGAGTGATCTGTGGCAGGTTTATAGACCCGTAGCTCTCTTCGTGTTGTAAGACTATCTCCGGAGTGAGCTTCATGGATGGCGCAAAGGTCGCTCCGAAACGCAAAGCTTTGTCCTTGGACAATTCCATCCTATACTGAGCACCCAGATCCATCAATACATTACTCAGCCGCAATGTATGACTATCTCGCGTCGTGGATATCAGGGTAGATCCCGGTACATTAGTGACGTTATGGATCGTTTTACCAAAGAGGTACCGCACATTGGCACCCAGACTCAATCCTCTCCACACCTTGAATCCCATCCCGGCATAAAGCGATTGTATAGACCCGCTTCCGGAAAAGTCTTGGACAATCGAGTAGACATCATCCACATCCTTCACATTCACCTTGCTGCTGAGACCGTACCCGGTGGTGGAGAAGGGGGTTAGTCCGGTACTGAATACCAGACGATCCTTCCATAGAGGAAATTGAAAGGCGATATAGTCAAAGTTGCCCAAGAAGGTGTTTTTCTTCTCACTACCGTCAGAATACCTTCCCCAATTGGCAGAGACCGCAATATCCATAAGGAAGGAAAGAGAGTCCGAAGCCGCGTATGCAGCAGGGTTTGTGAGGTTGATAAACTTTGGACCAGAGAGGGCAACTCCGACTCCCCCCATACCCTTGAGAGCTGTGGGGGCTGGATGAGCGAGTACACCGTATCCGTATCTGGAGAGAATAGAGGACTGAATATCCTGTGCAGAAGCAGTTCCTATCCATGAGGCACACACAAGAAGCGAAACAGCTATCAGATGTGTGGATTTAGAGAGACGATTCTTCATACTTATATATATGTCGGAAACCGACTGTAGCCGCATACAACTCCATTCATGCTTAAGAAATGCACGCAACTACGTATCGTATGCAAAGATGATACAATTCCTTTATCCATCAAAATCTCCTTGACAATAACCTAGATTCCGCAAGCTGAATTGGGGTGAGAAAAAAGGGTGAGAAATCCAGAGAT
>X289_Eastern_Grey_Kangaroo__coassemble_132_pt1 | contig 22663 bp, 20 predicted proteins | sample X289_Eastern_Grey_Kangaroo__metabat2_low_PE_002 | metagenome-assembled genome bin X289_Eastern_Grey_Kangaroo
AAACAGTAATTGGAGCCTTCCGCATAACCTGAATGCTCACCTTGCGGAATTGAGGTTAAGGAAAGAAGAGAAATGCTTTCTGCACACATTATACTTCTGCAAAGTGGCTGGGCTGACTGACAATCCGACTTGTTTACCTACGTCTTCAATGTGCTTTTCAAACAGCATCATTACACTATCAAATTGCTTTTCTTTGCCAAGGTATTCGGATTTGATTCGCTCAAGGGAAATCTCATCTGTCAGCACCAGCTTCCTAAAGATTGTTTGAAGACTGTTCTTAATGTCATCCAATTGAAGATTGGTGCTTAGTGCTTCAGCTGATCGTCCTTTAAGCCTTTCTTTCTCCTTAGTCCCATTGAGATTGAGCGACCGAAATGCCCGTAGCCCCAAGTGAAAGACGCTCGCTATTAAGGTAAATGCGTGCCATCACCGAGGTCTTCCCCTCCTTGTTAACGTAGTTGCTTCTAAGATAGAAGACTGTGCTGAAAATTGAGTTCATACTCGTTGCATTTATTGTAGCCAAGACGAGGAGAATTTGTAGCCGAAATAGGGTGTTTTTGGCTACAATTTCTACCCAAAATCTTCACTGCAAAGTTGAACTTAAACCATTAAATCACAACGAAATACAAGTACTCTAAACGAACTCTCCACAACCTCTCGGCTACAATTTTTATTTCAGGAAAAAAGTTGTAGCCAAATTGTAGCCATTGTGGAGTATTTTGAGAGTTTTCACCTCCTCTTTACGTACTCTGAAAAGCAGATTTACTATAAAAGAAAAGTATCACAACTCCTTAGAATTGTGATACTTACGTTGTTTTTGAGTTTTGCTCTGATTGAAGGTTCAGAGTACCTAGAGCGGAGAGAGAGGGATTCGAACCCCCGGAGCGGCAAGCCGCTCACCGAATTTCGAGTCCGGCACATTCGACCACTCTGTCATCTCTCCAAAATCGTCAGCCAAAGTTCGAAAAAATAATCTGCATAGCGAAACCGAAAGACAATCTTCACTCTAAATGAGACTAACTGTCTGACTCGCAAATTGACAAGTTGGAGAAGCGAAATATTACTTCATTCACAAAGTTGGAAGTTATTAATCGTCTTAAGACTCACCACCGAAGATACTATAAAACCAGATCTACAATAGTAGAAATTATAGTCGTCTTATAGACTTTGACCCCTGACTGTTTCAGGTATCTGTAATCTACAATAGTAGAAATTATAGTCGTCTTATAGACCAGTCGGCATATGTCCATGGAAGCTCCAATCTACAATAGTAGAAATTATAGTCGTCTTATAGACCAGATAGATGCTCTTAAGCGTGAAGGGTGCGAGGCTATCTTTTCGGAGAGTGTGTCTTCAGCAAAGGACAGAAAAGAGCTACAGAAAGCTCTGGACTATCTCAGAGAGGGTGATGTGTTTGTAGTCTGGAAGCTTGACCGACTGGCAAGGTCGCTCAAAGAGCTTGTGATAATGATTAGCACCTTTGGGGAGAAAGGAATTGAGTTCAGGTCAATTAGTGACGCAATCGATACCACCTCCTCTATTGGACGGTGCCAATTGGGCATCTTTGCCTCGCTAGCTCAATACGAGCGAGACATTATCAGAGAGCGAACAAAGGCAGGTCTGGAAGCAGCTCGATTGAGAGGCAAAAAGGGCGGTAGACCTAAAGGAATATCAGACGAGGGCAAGAGCAAGGCTAAAATGGTAGCAAAGCTATATGAAGACCCCACTAATCAGGTTGAGGACATCTGTAAGGTAGCCGATATAAGTAAGGCTACTATGTATAGATACCTGAAACGGTCAGGGGTCAAGCTCAGGAAGTAGGAGTAATTATCTACTGAGACCGAAAGAAAGCCCCTCGCCCTGGTATTGGTATTTGGCAGGTGCTATTTCGTTTATTCTCGCTATCTGCTGATTGAGGGAATAATCAGCATATGCACTATAATCCATTGTTTCATAAAAGTGGATTATTGCATCTTTATAGCTCTTTATATCTTCTTTGCTTACTGAATATACTGGGATTATATCACTGTTCATTAGAACAATACTTTCTATCATTCTGCTAGTACGCTTATTCCCATCTCTAAATGGCTGAATACGAGCAATGTTACAATGTAGAAAAACTGACCTTTCTATAGGGTCTTCAATACTGTGTTGCTCTTCTAATACTTGGTTGAGTTCATACATAATATCAACCTTCTCTCTTGGAGGAATATAAGATGTACCTGTCACTCTCACTGGTACGTCACGCAATGCCCCACAGGCACTAGGGTCTAGCAATTCAGCTGTTATGGTACGATGAACTCTATAAAGAGTTTGCATAGTAATGTCTTCTTTATGTCCACGCTTAGTTATGTACTCAAGTTCTTGTACAAATGTGTTGTAAAGGTTCTTGAGCATCTTTGCATCTCCATAATCTTTTGCAGATGTGATACCGCTATTAAGAAGAGCATCAGTCTCAACTAGTGTATATGTGTTTCCCTCAATTTTTCCAGAATAATAGCACCATGCAGTAACAAGACTTCTAATGTCGTTAGATATTAGCCCTGATATTTTAGCGCATGGGTTATCCTCTATAAATCTGGCTTTGGACTGCTGTTGCTCTGTAAATATTGATTTCATATACTATTCTATCTGTGTTTAGTGATTTTTTATAACTCGCCTACAACGTTGGAGGTTCCTTCGGATATGTTTTACTATCCTTATGACTATCCAGACCAAAACAGCCAAATGAGCGAGAACTAGAAAACCCTCAAATAAGTAAATCAGCCAGGGAACATTTTCTTCTATATAGTTCCACAATATACAAGCACCTGCCCCCCCCCCTAGAAGTAGTCCTAGAAGTATTGTGCCTATCGGATTGGATTGTGGATCCTCCCAATACCTACCTTGGTCATCGTAGTAACCCATGCCACTTAACTATATAATTAGCTATTCAATACTCAAAGCAAATATACCTGCCTAATCGAGTGCGGTTAAGCGTGGGAAAATCTACAATAGTAGAAATTATAGTCGTCTTATTGACATATGCCTACTATTGAGCCTGCACTCACATCTACAATAGTAGAAATTATAGTCGTCTTATAGACGAGCAATATTGCCGTTGCAATCTCTCACCTATCTACAATAGTAGAAATTATAGTCGTCTTATAGACGAAAAAATGGAATTAACACATCGTTTCGACATCTACAATAGTAGAAATTATAGTCGTCTTATAGACCTCTATCTCATAGCTTATACCCCGACAAGATCTACAATAGTAGAAATTATAGTCGTCTTATAGACACAGTGCAAGGCACATTATGTGCACAAAATCTACAATAGTAGAAATTATAGTCGTCTTATAGACATGCCGTCTCCGCCTACCTCTTTCCCGCGATCTACAATAGTAGAAATTATAGTCGTCTTATAGACTACCGTATCCGATATGGTGTATGGACACATCTACAATAGTAGAAATTATAGTCGTCTTATAGACGTAGAAGTGTCTTTTTTTGTTCTGTTAAATCTACAATAGTAGAAATTATAGTCGTCTTATAGACGGGCAAAGATAGCAAATTATTCCACCCAAAATCTACAATAGTAGAAATTATAGTCGTCTTATAGACGGGGGAGGGTGAAAAGAGAATGCGATGCGCATCTACAATAGTAGAAATTATAGTCGTCTTATAGACTGCTCCCTCCGCCTGATGTCGTTGACGCATCTACAATAGTAGAAATTATAGTCGTCTTATAGACCGCGAAAAGAGGACCCCTTTAACATAGAATCTACAATAGTAGAAATTATAGTCGTCTTATAGACGAAGGATATGTAGAGTCCGTACGTTCCCGATCTACAATAGTAGAAATTATAGTCGTCTTATAGACCGGGGCTACAGTTCAGGTTTGACATGCCCATCTACAATAGTAGAAATTATAGTCGTCTTATAGACCGAACAGCTCAAGATAAAAGATGAGCAACATCTACAATAGTAGAAATTATAGTCGTCTTATAGACTCATGATCATATTGCCTGATGCGCAACTATCTACAATAGTAGAAATTATAGTCGTCTTATAGACATCTGTGCGAGAAGTAGCCACTGAACCTATCTACAATAGTAGAAATTATAGTCGTCTTATAGACAGGCAATCAGAATGGAAAAGTCACTATTTATCTACAATAGTAGAAATTATAGTCGTCTTATAGACTTATGACGTTTCGTTTATTGTGTATCTTATCTACAATAGTAGAAATTATAGTCGTCTTATAGACTCGGTAATCCGGGCAGTTCATTCGCTGTAATCTACAATAGTAGAAATTATAGTCGTCTTATAGACATTGCACATTCAAAAGTTTGCGTAATACATCTACAATAGTAGAAATTATAGTCGTCTTATAGACTTAGGCGCACAGCCATCTTTTTTGCCACTAATCTACAATAGTAGAAATTATAGTCGTCTTATAGACATCATCATGTTGGGGGCCCTGGCAGCCATCTACAATAGTAGAAATTATAGTCGTCTTATAGACGAAGAAGAGAACACTATGAGTTTGATCAATCTACAATAGTAGAAATTATAGTCGTCTTATAGACAGATCGTCTATAATTGACGGATTCAAAGGTAACGAAAACTTTGATTAGGAACGCCTTTTGAGAAGTTTTATCTTTCACTTTTGACGGACATCTTTACTCCCCCCCACTCTTTACCAGTCAACATCCAAGATTGTAGACTTTCCGCTGTGGGTCAGGGAGTTTACTTTAGTTACAAGGATTTTGAGAGTAATGGAGAAGACCAAGGTTCGCAAGAATACTTATGAATTATGGATCCTGACAAAAAGGTAATGAGTAAGTTTTCAAAAGGTAATTACGTGTAAAGGCTAACATTATCCCCATCAAATATAGATTACGGAGGTATCACGATGAATAAGCTCAGTCCCACAAATTTTAAGTGCAAGCGATTTTCAAACTCATTGGTATTTCATTGAAGAAAAGATCTTATCTCGGTATCTCATACTCCACTATACCGTAGCCAGAATCAGGATCTTCGATCTTAGTGTAGAACTTACCACCTTGTACGGCAATACTTTGTGCGGCGTAATCATTTAGGATGAGCTTCCGGACAAGTTTTCCATCCCAATCATAAACCCTGACCTCATTTGCTTTACCGATCTTCATCTCATCACCGAAGACCTGCCCTGAGTAATATCAAGGAATCCTGTCACGGTCTCTTTCGATAGCATGAAATTAGGAGTCCCTTTGCGGTCATACACCATATACTGAAGTTGTAAATTTATGATTTGGGATATTGTTCGCAGTTTTGACTCAGTGGGATCCCACTCATAGATTTCAAGTATATCTGCCCAATTGCATGCCATAGCTATCCTCTTGCCATCTTTCTGCCTACACATGTTTGCATAGTAGGCTAACGACTTAATATAATTGAGGGTATCCTTCACATCCGCATCCCCCGCAGGGTATGCGCCATGGTGTCCAATGATTGTTCCGGACTTATCTACTATTGTAATCCTGTTGTAATCTCTCAGAGTAGTCCCCACGTATATATCGGATGACACCTTAACCATGCTGAAGAATATACCATCGGGAAACTTGAAAATCTCTCGCCCCCTGGTACTCGAATCAGAGAGCACGCTGGCAAAATTATAGGCAATCACAGCTCTCTTTGCTAGATTGTAGCACTCAAATTCTGCTGAACCGTCAATATATTTCGCAGATTGAAGTAATTCACCCGGAGCCTCGCCCTTGACACCGAAGTGAAGAATTTGGTGTGAATTATCGAAGGGAATGGCAGACAGAGCAGTTTCTGCTTGGTCGTCATCCAAGATAAGGGAGTCTCTGAAGGTCCAGATATTCATTGTTCGTCCTAAAGATTCACCTACCTGCCAACGTGTTCCGGTTAGATGAAATACAATAGGCTCTGTACTCTTCTCGTTGGTACAACAGATGCACAGTATTGCAAGGATGGAGAGGGAAAATATCTTTTCGTATTTAAACAGGATATTTAGAATAGAATGCAAAGATTGTAATGCAAACTAGGATAAAAAGTTGATATCCTATAACGTGTAGGTGACAAATTACATACACATCACGGAGCAACGTTGCTTTATAGGCAAAAAAAGGATACTTTTGCAGGGCAAATGCCCCTGTAGTTCAACGGATAGAACGGAAGTTTCCTAAACTTTAGATAGGAGTTCGATTCTCCTCGGGGGTACATTTTCTAGATCTTTATCCATATAAGGGAGGACGAGACGGGACTACCGCCCGCGGAAAAAGAAGGGTACATTTTCTAGATCTTTATCCATATAAGGGAGGAGCGAAAGTAAACTTTTCGCTCCTCCTTTTCTATTTACCTAGAAAAGTCCTTACGTTTCACCATCACTACCCTTCCCAGCTTGGACAGGGCATCCATGTCGGCACGCTTCTTACTTCCTACTATCGTGACCACCATAGGTGTATCCTGAAGCTTCCGTGCAGACAAATTTTGCACATCCTGAGCACCATATTTATCGGTCGTCTTAAGGAGTTTGAGTATCATGTCCTCAGTGTATCCTTTTTGCTTCAGGGATACCACATACTTGGTTAGGTTCCTAAAGGAGGGATAGAGGTTGATCGTATAGTTGCGCACCACATCCTTAGTGGCTTCGACACGTGTGCTATCTCCATGAGACCGGTTAACCAAAGAGATGAGTGTCGCCACGGCTTCAGATACCTTGTCTGCCTGAGTTGAGAGATAAAAGGATATTTCAGGAGATTCATTTTGCATTACAGGGGGCAATTGATGAAGACTTGCCTGCACCCCGTACGCCAGCGACCGAAACTCTCGAATCTCCTGGAAGAGTAGTGAATTCATTCCACCTCCCAGATAGTTTGCCAAGAGTGTGGTTACCTCCAACTCCTCTCGACTCAGATCTTCCAACTTCTTGTATCCCCGCACCACGGATTGCGTAGCGGAGGGATCGTCGTAGAAATATATTGTGGTTTGCTTTACAGCTTCATACTCACGATCATTGAGAGGACTCCCCTTCTGAGTAATCTTTGCGAGGTCAAGAGAACGGCTCAACAGGTCTGAAACCTCTTGGGAAGACAGCTTACCGACATAATGCACATCCACCTCAGCTAGACTGAGATCTCGCAGAGATTGGATCAAGTCGGACCCTTTAAGCCCCTTCAATTCCCTCAGACTCAAGTCCTTCATATGGGGAGCATTATCTCGCAGGCTCACGTAGTGGAAGAGTCTCCTGGATATTGCATCCGGATCCTTAAAGACTGCCTTCTCTGACACCTTCTTCATGGAGACGATTTGCTTCATCTTTTTCTCGTCCGGCTGAGCATGATATAGGAGATCACATAGGAGCTTAAGAGAAGACTCAAAGTTTTCATCAAATCCCTTAAGAGAAAGAGTAAAAGCATCCCTGCCGGCTCGGGAAGATATCACAGCACCCAGCGTCTGGAGCTGTTCATTGAACTGCTCTACCGTTTTAGACTCTGTACCCACAAAGTCCAGATAGTCTGCCAGATACTTCAGCTTGGGATCGTCACCATACCCTTTGCGAAACACCATATCCAGAGAGAATACCTTATTGATCGGATTGGGACGCACATAGAGGTGACACAGTGGGTTGGAGCCGGGGTTGGTAGCATTATCCTCAGCAGCCAAGTCAATGTAGTTGTACTTCGGCGGAGCCACAGGAACCTCTTCCAGCTCCTTCGCGTAGAGAGAATGCTTACCGAGATTTTTCGGAGCGACAGACTTGAAGGGAGGCTTATCGATCTTATCCTTCGGATACTTACCGGTTTTCTTCCTGACTTCCAGATAGTTTTCAGTCAGATACTTATTCGCCAGATCCACGAGATCCTGTTTCGTCATGGATTCCAGACGATTTAGATCCTCCTGAAGGTCATTCCAGTGCTGTCCCTGCCCATAGAGAGAGACCAGCACACGACTCCTATCCTCAGGAGATTCGATATTCAGCAGATGTTCGCGCAGGATCTCATTCTTGATCCTCAGGAAGAGATCGTTATCGAAATCTCCACTCTTGAGATTCCCCACGACCTCTCTAAGCATCTTTCGTGCAGTCCTAAAGGTTCCAAAAGGAGGATTGGGAACTGCCATGACGGCAAATGCCCCCATCTCATTGAGCATAAGGCTCGTACCTGCAGCAGTCATCAGCTTACCACTCACGGCAAGCCTGTCCAGCATCCCTGTCTTTCCGGCATTGGAGAGTAACCTTCCCAGTACCTCCATACCCAGTGCATCAGGATGAGTATTGGGTACTGTGTGCCATGCAAAGGCAGCAGCCTGAACAAAAGGTATAGGGAATTTCACATCAAAGCGCTCAGCACCGCGCAGTGGCTTTGGAGCCGGGTTCCGGTGGGCAGGAGCATCTCCGGGACGAAGACGCCCAAAGGTCTTTTCCAGGATAGGAATCACCTGCTCACGCTCAAAGTCTCCCACCAGAATCAGTCCCATATTTCCTGCCACATAGTAGCGATCATAGAAGTCCGACATGGCACGCAGATCGGGATTCTTGAGATGCTCCGTACTCCCAATGATCGGATAGCGATATGGATGAGGAGCGGCAAATCTCTCCAAGAGGGCTTGCACCACAGCACTTCCCAGGCGATCCTCATACATATTCTTCTCCTCATAGACAGTCTCCAGCTCACTCTGGAAGAGTCTGAAGACAGGGTGGATAAACCTTTCACTATTGAGCATACACCACTGCTCCAGATAGCGGGGACTAAAGGTATTGAAGTACATCGTGTAGTCGTAGGAGGTAGCTGCATTCAATCCTGTGCCTCCATACCTAGTGATCAGTGTATTGAATTCGTTAGGAATGGCATACTCAGCAGCCTTAAGCGACTCCTCATTGATAGCCTTCTGGATCCTCAAACGATCTTCCGGAGATTCCTTTTCGGACAGTTCCGCATAGAGATCCCTGATTCGGTTTAAGTACGGTTCTTCAGCCGCAAAGTCTATGGTTCCGATCCTCTCCGTTCCCTTGAACATTATGTGCTCAAAGTAGTGTGCAATACCGGTATTGGGAGTATCCTTGGCACCCGCACGTACCACCACTGTCCCGATCACTTTGGAAGTACTATGATCCTCATTCAACCATATCGTGAAGCCATTGGATAAGGTGTACTCATACACGCCGGGAGGTGTAACGGCTCCGGGACTCATGGCACCTGCATTGGCGCTGAGAAGAGAAGCGAGTAGTAGAGATGACGGTCTCATGGGATGATTCATATAGTCTGATAATATTTTATTCCTCCATAAATCTACAACAATATATTGACCTTTCAATCGGAAATAAAGAACTTATTCAGCACTACGTACGTATGTAAAATAATGTATACTCCAGATTAATTATAATACTCTCAATCCCTTTCAAATCCGCTCTGGGAAAGCGTTTGGGGAAGTGTTAAGTTTTGGGCTAAAAAAGTCCGCCCAAATAAAGAAATAAAGGCGGGGTTATCCAAAAATTAGTCGGACGTTTTTTCGAGGAAAAGGCGGAATTATTTTCACGAGAGCTTAAATGATTATATTTACGGTATACCCAAGGGTTTTATAATTGATATAGAAGATGATAGTATGGAAGAGCTGAATTACAACAATAACATTCTAATCTCTGTAGGAAGATCATTTGGAAGTGGAGGATTGAGCTTTGCGTGCGCTTTGAGAGATGCACTTGGTTTTCCTGTATTTGACAAGAACATCCTTGATAGGGCGGCTAACGCTACGAATATCCGTAAGGAGTTTTTTGAGCAGGCGGATGAGAGCAACAATATATCTATCCCCTATCTGTGTAGCAGTAGCTTCCCCCTCTCCAACACATTCTTTGCTTATACCGATAATTATCTCAGCAACGACAGCCTCTTCGTGAAGCAGTCAGAGACGATCCGACAGCTTGCCAAGGAGGGATCTGCCATTTTTGTCGGACGGTGTAGCGATTATGTGCTGAGAGACAGCCCCAATCTGCTTACAGTCTTCATCACCGAAGACCCCGAAATACGGATCCGCACGATCATGGAGAGGCTTGAAGTCCCTGAGGATGAGGCAAAATCCATGATGGAAAAAGCAGACAAGAAAAGACGGGATTACTATGATTACTACACTCCCGGACACTGGGGAAGGGCGGACAACTATGACATATGTCTGAAGATTTCCACCTTTGGCATGGAAAATGCCGTTAAGGTGGTAGCTGATCGGGTTAAGCAATTTAGCAAAGAGTAGTCTCCACCCCAAACGATTTATTTCACTTTACCCCGGTCAGATGTGAGACCATCTCTTTGACTTAGCTACTTACCGGAGGTATCAACGAATGAAATATAACGAGATAGATAAGGATCTGCAGACATTGACAGTACCGGATACTATGCCACTTGCCTCAAATGATGAGAGTGACTGGGATAGACTGGTGGGTGCAGGAGGGGATCCTCAAAGCAATAGTAACCAGGGAAAGAAGAACTCCAAGGCGGAAAAGTCTGCCAAAGAGACTCCTATGCTGGAACAGTATGGGATCTCGCTCAACGATCAAGCTCGCAATGGAGACCTGGATCCTGTATATGGTAGGGATAAGGAGCTGCAACGCATAGCCCAGATCCTCTGCCGTCGGAAGAAGAATAACCCTATCCTCCTAGGTGATCCCGGTGTGGGAAAGACTGCCGTGGTGGAGGCTTTGGCGCAAAGAATCGAGGAGCGCAAAGTTCCTCTCCCCCTGATAGGTAAGAATATAGTGTCCCTTGATCTGGCATCACTCATAGCCGGCTCCATGTATCGTGGGCAGTTTGAGGAGCGTCTCAAGGGGTTGATCTCGGAGATTAAGGATCATCCCGAGATTATCCTCTACATCGATGAGATCCACACCATCATGGGTAGTGGCAATGTACAGGGAGGTCTGGATGCTGCAAACATCCTCAAGCCTGCGCTAGCCAGGGGTGAGATACGCTGTATAGGGGCAACGACTCTGGACGAGTTCCGCAAAACCATCGAAAAAGATGGTGCCATGGATCGTAGATTCCAGAAGGTAATCATTACTGCTACGGACGAAGAGGAGACACTGCTCATATTGAAGAATCTCCAAAGTTCTTACGAGAAGCACCATCATGTCCGCTATAGCGAGGATGCTCTACGTGCTTGTGTGAGTCTCACTGCTCGCTATGTGACAGATAGGAACTTCCCTGACAAGGCTATTGACGCTCTGGATGAGGTCGGATCCTACGTCTTCATGAAAAATCAAACGGAACCCAAAAAGCTGAAAAGCTTGGAAGAGAAGGTCAAGAGCCTGCATAATGAGAAGATGAAGGCTGTCGATGCTCTCGACTATGAGGCAGCTACAGACTTCAGAGACCGCGAAAGGGATGCACAGAAGGAGCTTGACGATTACCTTGATGCCCTCAGTGATGGAGAGTTGACAGACGAAGAACGGTACGAAGTCACTATCGAAGATGTCGAAAGGGTGGTCGCTCTCACTACAGGTGTTCCTGTAGAGTCTGTGACGGTAGACGATCTCAAGTCTCTTTCCGGCATTGAGCAGCGACTCTCCTCCCGCGTCATCGGTCAGGATCACGTCATCCGTGAGGTCGCAGGCGCCATTCAGCGCCATAAGATTGGGCTACGTGATCCCTCAAGACCTATAGGGACATTCCTTTTCCTAGGCTCTACCGGTGTCGGAAAAACCCTCTTGTCCAAGCAGTTGGCTAAGGAGCTCTTCGGATCTGAGGAGGCTCTGATCCGGATAGACATGAGTGAATTCATGGAGAGGCATACAGTCTCACGACTCATTGGCGCACCTCCCGGATATGTTGGCTATGATGAGGGTGGCGAACTCACGGAGAAGGTCCTCAGACGCCCCTACTCTGTGGTACTCTTCGACGAGATCGAGAAGGCTAATCCCCAGGTACATAATCTACTGCTGCAGCTGTTGGATGATGGTGTGCTCACCGATAGCAATGGAAAGAAGGTGAGCTTCAAGAATACGATCATCATCATGACCTCCAATGTAGGTACTCGTCAGCTCAGCGAATTCGGTACAGGAATCGGTTTCAAGGACGCCTCCTTGATGGATCTCTCCAAGGTATCTGGTGATGTGATCCAGAAGGCGCTCAAATCATCCTTCTCTCCGGAGTTCCTTAACCGTATTGACCGCATCGTGACCTTCAATGCTCTTGGACGCGAGGATATACGACGCATCGTTGACCTAGAGCTGAGTGCTCTTCAGGATCGCATCCAGGGTCTGGGAATACGTCTGGACTTCTCCGAGTCCTTGATGGATCTTCTGGCATCCAAAGGATTTGATCCACAGTATGGAGCACGCCCTCTGAAGCGTACCATCGTGAAGTATGTCGAGGATGTGATCACCCAAGCTATATTGGATGGAGAGTTAAATAAGGATTGCCCCTACCTTTTGGATGTCGAAAAGTCAGAGTCCGGAGATGTCAAGAGTGTGATCAAGGCTGTAGAGCCCTCTCTCTGCTCCTAATACTGACCTGAATGGCTCCTGATGAATAGAGCCGAATCAAAAAAAGCCCTCCGATTGGATGATTCTAATCGGAGGGCTTTTTCTGATCCGGAGGCGAACCTCCGAGTTATACATGTCACCTTGTTTCAAAAAATCATAGCTCTCAACTTCCGACCATTGCAATGCTATCCCAAATATCTGATACGGGAACCATTGTCTTGATCCTACCATCTGCGAGTCTGAAGAGCTTCATGCCGCTCTTGAGATCCATCCGACTGATCAGTGAGTGCCGGTGCTCATTGGCACCAATCACACGTGCTGATGGAGCTATGTTGTCTAGTTCAGCATACTGACGTGCAGTCCAAGTGTCTGCATCCACACATATCGAGAGGTACTGGTACCCGTCAGTGTGCCTGCTCATCCACGCATTCACCATACGGGACTGAGCATCTTTTGTGGACCAGAAGAGGACCATCATCGAACCCGACTCCGTCTCTCCCCTAAGGTCCATACCGTCCACCCTTATACTTGGCATCCTCTGTCCGGGTCCACACTCAGGTGCTGGACGTTCGGAGAACTCACTGCTGGACACGAAAGTCCCAAAGGTGAGCGAACAGAAGAGACCAAGGACTAAAGCTTTCGATCTCATAAAATGTTCTTTTCGTAAGACTTTCCCCCGGGCATGGACTTTCACAAGAGCCACGCACGGGAGTTTCCGAGTTTCGGAAAATATCTCGCTTAACCTCCGCTGAGGTAATCAGGATATGGATGCAAAGTTACTATTTTTTTGATTATCCGCACTTATGCCGATTTGCTGCCCTCCATTGACCTGTATCAAGGTATAGGGAAGATAACGATTGGCAAATTCACGTTTGGATGTGATGGCATCAAGTCCATTGGAAAAAGCCTTTACAACATATTTGTAATTAGCTGACTATCATTACCTTAAAGATGGGAGAAAATTACCCCCCCCCTTTTTATTGACAAAAAGGCGGGGTAATTCAGAAAAAACGTCCGACTAATTTTTGGATTACCCCGCCTTTTGTTTTTGGCACCAGATATTTTCCCAAAATTCAGATCCGGGGGAGCGGTTAAAGTCAACCGTTGTGTTTTGAAGGGTCACTCATGGTTTTAAGACTAATTGAACAAGTTTTATCAGCGGACTGATTAACATCATGCAGACGCCTCGTTTTTTGGGGAAGTAGAGTATTTGGATTTCGCTCTCTCCCCTACCCGTCTTTTTTCGTTACTTTTGTACTGAACAGAGTAGTTAGGTAACTGCTCAGTCCCAACCATAGAAGAAGAATGTCTGAACCTCTGCTGAACTTACGTAATATTACGCTGGCGCGAGAGGAAAATACGATCCTCCACAACACCTCTCTGGCGATCTATCCGAGCGAATTTGTCTATCTCATCGGTCGTGTAGGATCCGGCAAGTCGACTCTCATCAAATCCATCTACGCTGATGTCCCTATCCGTAGTGGTGAAGCCCGGTTCATGGACTATGATCTGCCACGCATCAAGCGAAGGCAGATCCCCTACCTGAGACGTAATCTGGGGATCATATTTCAGGACTTCCAGCTACTGATAGACAGATCAGTGGTTAAGAATTTAGAATTTGTACTCCGAGCCACCGGGTGGAAGGATCGCCGTGAGATCCGCCACCGTATCGAGGAGGTGCTCACGCAAGTGGGTATGGAGAGTAAAGGCTACAAGATGCCTCACGAACTCTCCGGAGGTGAGCAGCAGCGAGTGGTGATCTCACGCGCCCTCCTCAATCATCCCAAGCTGATATTGGCAGATGAACCTACCGGCAACCTGGATCCGGAAACCGGAGAGCAGATCGTCTCCATCCTGAGAGATATAGCTACGACCGGTACTGCAGTCCTGATGAGTACACACAATTATGGGGTCGTCAAGAAGTTTCCTGCTCGCATCGTGAAGATCCAAGATGGACAATTGGTCGAGATGGTCATCAAGGAGTGACCCGGAGGAGAGACTGTTCACTTAGAGCATCCTTAACCCTATCCCTTACCCAAATCTTTTGACTATAATAATCTAGTAGTATGCTGATCATGAAGTTTGGGGGAACCTCAGTGGGTTCTCCTGAGAGAATTAGAGAGGTGGGAGACCTCATTACCCAAGATATGAGTGAACCCAAGATCGTGGTGCTCTCAGCCATGGCAGGTGTCACTAATACCCTAGTAGAGATATCAGCACGATTCAGATCCGGTGATACTCAGGGAGCCCTCCATACTCTTGAGGGTTTGAGCTCCAAGTACAAGGCTGCTATTGAGGGGCTCTATACTGAAGATACTACGAAAGCTCGGGCTCATAGATTCGTGTCTCAGGTGATCAGCTATATTGAGAGCTTTCAGGAGGAGCTCTTCACGGACTTTGAAGAGAAGTGTGTACTGGCTCAGGGTGAGCTGGTCTCTACGGAGATGATGAAGCTCCATCTCACTGAGCGGGGCATAGATGCTGTCAAGCTCCCCGCTCTGGAATTCATGGTGACAAATCCCTACGGTGAGCCTGACCTGCCCAAGATCAAGGAGGGTGTGACGGATCTCTTGGAACAGCTTCCTGAATCAAACCTCTATCTCTGCGAGGGTTATATCTGCCGTAATGCCTATAAGGAGATCGACAACCTCAAGAGGGGTGGTAGTGACTATACTGCATCGATCTTAGGCGCAGTGCTCAATGCCACGGAGGTGCAGATATGGACGGACATTGATGGGATGCACAACAACGATCCAAGGATAGTGGATGATACGAAGCCGGTACGCCATCTACACTTTGATGAGGCTGCAGAACTTGCGTACTTCGGGGCGAAGATCCTCCATCCCACCTGCATTCATCCTACCAAGATGCAGAATATTCCCGTACGACTGCTGTATACGATGGACCCTACGGCTGAGGGAACCCTTATATCCAATAGAATAGACGAGGGGGAGATCAAGGCTGTATCCGCTAAGGATGGTATCACGGTGATAAAGGTAAGGAGTGGAAGAGTCTTGATGGCTTACGGATTTCTACAAAGGGTTTTTGAGGTATTCGAGCGACATCAGACACCCATAGATGTGGTGACTACCTCAGAGGTCTCAGTATCTCTCACCATTGACGATACTTCCAGACTGGAGGAGATCCTCACAGAGCTGAAGCGTGTAGGATCGGTATCCGTGGACCATGGGATGACTATCATATGTATCGCCGGGGATCTGAACTGGAAAAACGTGGGGTTCGAATCTAAAATCATTGAAGCACTGGAAGAGATACCGGTGAGGATGATCTCTTACGGCGGGTCGAACTATAATGTCTCGGTACTCATACGCACTGAAGATAAGGTGGAGGCACTGGAGTCTCTGAGTAGACACCTCTTTGCGTAAGGATGGCGGTCATGAATACTCCGGGCACACGCTCATCTTCTTCGCGACTCAAAACCTGGTGGTACGCCATTCGTCCCCACACTCTGGGCGCATCGATAGCGCCCATGCTGATAGTGACCGGGGCATTGGTGCAGCAGGATGCCGTAGATATCTTCCCACTGATCCTCTGCTATATCGTAGCACTCAGTGCCCAGATCGCCAGCAATATCGGCAACGACCTCTTTGACTACTTGGATGGTGCCGACACTGAGGGTCGCGTGGGATTTGAGAGGGTGCTTACTCGGGGCAAGGTCACCTTCAGGCAGATGGCGATCGCGCTTGGGATAGCTCTGGCGGTATGCATAGTAGCAGGAGTGACCCTAGCCTACATGCAGGAATGGTGGCTCTTGGCTATTGGGGTGGCAGTGGTAGTCGGAGTTTTTGCCTACTCTGCCGGTCCCTATCCTCTCTCGTACAACGGATTGGGAGACATGGCGGTTGTACTTTTCTTTGGGCTTGTACCCGTCCTTGGCACCTATTATGCCGTAGCGGGTACCCCTCCCGGCTACCTGCTTCCGCTGGCTCTGGGTATAGGGGCCTGGGAAGCCAATATATTGGTAGTGAATAACTATCGCGACTACGCTGAGGATAAAACCACGGGGAAGAATACTTTGGTGGTGATGATCGGTGAAAAATCGGGCCCCAAGCTCTATATGTTTAATGCACTGCTCTCCTTACTTCTCTTCTGCGGAGGGATGTTGCTACTTCCATCTTGGCAGGCTTCATTGATAGTTGGGGGTGTAGCCCTTATTTTCTTCGGAATAGGCTCCATTTTAGTTACCAAATTGAGAGGAAAGAGGCTGAATCAACTGCTTATCTATACCTCTCGTATCTCCATCCTAATCGCTCTGGTGGTGATGATTGCGCTGATCATCTTCCCCATCTAAGGTAGGAATGTGCTATCTTTGTAGCTGTTTAAGGAGAAGTAATCACAAACAGTAAGAGACTTGTCGCTTGACCCTAGCCTTCGGGAGAGAAAGTCAAGAGGAAAGTCCGGGCAACGCAGAGCGCCATACTTCCTAGCGGGAAGGCATCGCAAGGTGTATTAGCATAACAGAGAAGGACCGCTCTCCTCGTGGGAGTAAGGGTGAAAAGGTGAGGTAAGAGCTCACCGGGTCGGTAGTGATACAGGACCGCAGTATGCATTATGGGTTGCAAGATCATGTATATCGACGCAGTGGAGTGGCTCGCTCCCGTCGAGGGGTAGATCGCTTGAGTAGGTAGGTGACTATCTATCTAGATGAATGACAAGGCTTCGCTACGGTGAAGTAACAGAACCCGGCTTACTCTTACTGTTTTTATATATACTTATATCACTGAGGAATGGCATCGGGTAAGAAGAGTTTGGCTGAGATTCAAAGCGAAAGAGAGGATAATCCCAACTTTGTGGGGCGCTCCAAGTCACTTGGAAAGCGAGCCATGAAGTTTGTCTCCAGCGACATTTGGACCATGTACTCTTCGGAGCTCAAGGGATTCAAGGGGACGATGATCAATACTCTCAAGGTGATATACATTTCAGTGTCGGAGTTTATCGACGGGAGACTTACCCAGAGAGCTTCGGCACTTACTTATACTACACTGCTGTCCCTAGTGCCTTTTCTTGCCGTCATGCTGGCTATTGCGGGTGGATTAGGGCTCAAAGACTCCGTTCAGGAGCAGCTTTATGAATACTTTCCCGCGCATCAGGTAGAGATTTCCAAGGCTTTGGAATTCGTCAAGAAGTACATGGAGCAGATTCAGAACGGCTTCATGATTGGTATCGGAGTGATCATCTTGATATATACCGTGATGATGATGCTCAACACCATAGAGGATACCTTCAACCATGTCTGGCATATCCACAAGCCCCGCCCCTGGAGTCGCAAGATCCTCGGCTACTTCACTGCCATCATACTGCTACCTATACTCTTGACACTCTCGGGAGCTGCCAATGTCTTCATCCGATCTTTTATGGATTCGTCGCTCCTTGGAGAGATCAGCGTCACCCCGTTTATAGAGTTTACCCTGAGGTTTGCGCCCTTGGTGATCGTCATCTTGATCCTCACAGCACTCTATGTCCTCTTCCCCAACACTAAAGTAAAGTTCAAAGCCGGGCTCATTGCAGGAACTGTAGCAGGGTTAGCCTTCCAAGCCTTCCAGATGATCTACATCTCCGGACAGCTGTGGGTCACCAAGTACGACGCCATCTACGGGAGCTTTGCTGCCATTCCCCTCCTTCTTCTCTATATTCAATTTTCATGGCTTATCTGTCTTTTTGGTGCGCAGCTCAGCTATGCCATGCAGAATATTGAACTCTATGCCTTCAAAGAGCAGAGCGAAAATATCAGCCGCCGCTATGTAGACTTCATTGCAGTCATCCTGATGAAGAAGATCTGCAAGACTTTTCAATACCAAGGGGAGCCCTACGATGTCAACCGCCTAGCCAAAGAATCCCGTCTTCCCGTACTCATTGTCAGCGACACCATGGACAAGCTTGTCAAAGCAGGCTTCCTCACCGAACTACCCACCGGTAGTAAGTCCAGCGACATCACCTACATCCCCAATATGGACATCCACCAGATTACGGTGGGAAGGCTCTTCACATCCCTAGATCGGCTTGGCTCAGAGGATTTCCGTATCGACATCAATGATCAATATGCCGATGAGTGGGAAGTGATCCGCAGTGCCCGCAACTTCTCCGAAGAGTACGCGGATCTCAAAATCATAGACCTCTGATACTCCGGGATTCCCCTACCCTTATCTATAGGTCACTCTCTAGGTGATCGTATTTCTCGAATAGAAAATCATTATAGGGATACACCTGTATGTGTATCTCCTTGATCCGCTCATAGAAGACCTCCTTGAGCTCCTCCATACCCTCCCCTGTCTTGGCAGAGATGAAGAGCACTTGCGAGTCTCCCAGCTTGGTTCTCCACGACTTTTTCACCTCCTCCAGTGAATCATTGGCTCTGGTACGAGGCGTAAGGTCATCCTCATCCTTCTCCTCGTAGATGAAGGCATCCACCTTATTGAAGACATACATTACCGGCTTATCCTCACTGCCCAAGATCTCTCGCAGAGTAGTATTCACCACCTCTATCTGTTCGGGAAATCTCGCATGAGATATATCCACCACATGCACCAGCAGATCCGACTCTCTCACCTCGTCCAGTGTAGACTTGAAGGACTCTATGAGCTGCGTCGGCAGCTTGCGAATAAATCCCACGGTGTCCGAGAGCAGAAATGGAAGGTTGTCGATGATTACCTTCCGCACAGTGGTATCCAGCGTCGCAAAGAGCTTGTTCTCCGCAAAGAGGTCGCTCTTGCTGAGCACATTCATCAGAGTAGACTTACCCACATTGGTATACCCTACCAGAGCCACACGGATGAGCCTGCCACGATTCTTACGTTGGACACTCTTCTGCTTATCGATCTTTACCAACTGATCCTTCAGCCTCTTGATCTTGTCAAGGATGATACGGCGGTCCGTCTCCAGCTGTGTCTCCCCGGGACCACGCATACCGACACCTATCCCCCCTTGCTGACGCTCTAGGTGAGTCCACATACGTGTGAGTCGCGGCAGGAGATACTGATACTGAGCCAGTTCCACCTGTGTCTTGGCATGCGCTGTACGAGCTCGAGACGCAAAGATATCCAAGATCAGACCCGTACGATCCATGATCTTCACCTTAAGCTCCCTCTCGATATTACGCTGCTGATTGGAAGTGAGTTCGTCATCAAATATCACCAATCCGATCTCATCCTCCTCAATTCCCTCCTTGATCTCCTGGATCTTTCCTCTCCCCACGAAGAGAGCTGCCTGAGGGTGATCCAGTTTTTGAGTAAAGGTCTTCACCGGCACTACCCCTGCCGTCTCGGAGAGGAAGGCGAGTTCATTCAGATACTCCTGCACTTCAGCTTCTGAATGCTCAGGAGTGATGATGCCTACCAGATATGCTCTTTCGGAGGATGCCTCTGTGATGAGTTCGTTATTCATACGCTATAGACTTTTAGGAGCACTCAGTTCCTTGAGCACTGATTTAATATTTTCGATTAATAATGAGAGAGCCACTTCATTGAATCCCCCCTCCGGTATAATAATATTGGCATACCTCTTGGAGGGCTCTACGAACTCATCGTGCATAGGCTTCACGGTAGAGAAGTACTGAGTCAGTACAGACTCCACACTCCTCCCCCTCTCCTGCACGTCACGCATCAGGCGTCTACCGAGCCTGACATCCGCCGTAGTATCCACAAATACCCTCACATCCATGAGATCCCGCAGACCCTTGTCCTCAAAGATCAGAATCCCATCCAGTATCAGCACTTTTGGTGGCTTCATGAATACCGATTCCGGCAGCCTGTTGTGCTCCACAAAGGAGTATACCGGATGGTAGATAGGCTGACCGCTCTTGAGCTTCTTCACATCTCCGATCATCATATCGGTATCGAAAGCCTCAGGATGATCGTAGTTAAGCCCCCTTCTTTCTTCTATAGTGAGCTCATCGTGCGCTTTGTAGTAAAAGTCGTGGCAAAGTGTGGCAACTTCCTGATCTGCAAAGGCTTCTCTCAACTTTGCCACCAAAGTAGATTTCCCCGAAGCTGTACCACCCGCCACACCTATCACCATGCAGTGATTATTTTGGATGTCCATCTATCTCACATCAATTATTAGTATAACCTCAAAGTTACCAATTCAACCCCCTTCCGAACGAATAATCCTCAAAAAAATAACAGAAAGTCGTTACTCAAAACGGATAGATCAAGGTATATCTCTGCAATAACTCCTTCCAAAATCCCCTACCGGTAAGTCGAGAAAACAAAAGGCGGGGTAATCTAAAAATTAGTCGGACGTTTTTCCAAGATTAGGGCGTACTTTTCTTTTCAAAACCCCGCCCTAATTTGGGGGATATTTAACCATCCTCACCAACCCGCATGCAGAGCGGATTTGACGAGGATTAGCGTGGAATTCTCAAGCTGAATCGTTACACCATTTAAACTATGGCTTACCAAACCGCAAATACATATTACATTCCTAAAAAACAAATCCCCACTAAGACAACTTTTCATCTTCACAAGTAAGCACCTTTCATTCTTTCTCAGATATCTATCACATCGAATTGTGAATTAGCCCGGCATGGTACAACATAAAGAAGAAGTTTGTATATTTAGTGGTGAAAGAAGACCCATTTGGATCTTCTTAGAAAGACTTTTGTGAGGCATGAATTTCAGACGATGTTTTTGTAGATCTTAAAAATTTAAAATCATGAAGAGTAAATACTTATTCTTGATAGCTCTTGCCTTTATGCTCTGCAGTTTTGTCTCAGCATGTACCAATTCGGTATCTGATATACCGAATGATAGCGTTAGCTCTCAACAGGAAGTAGGAGTGGATCCTGATACCTATTACAATGTATGGGAAAAATCTCTCTACTTTGACGGTCATTCCTTCGACTTCCGACTTACCGAAGAAGAAGCCCTCAAAGAAGGTTTGACTGAAGAACAATATCATCAAATGGTTGAGGCATTTGATGATTTCCGAGAGTTTGTTGAACCTCAGGTAGCTAAGGCTTTAGAAGATCCCGCTAGCGGTAAATTATATATTCCCGTTAGGCGTGCCAATGTTACGGGTGCACTACCTTCTAATATCATTCCGGATGGTACAGATGTCAACCAATCTCATCCTCTTAACTCAACAGAGTCATCTGAGTTAACTAGTGACCCTAAAGGAGTATTGTATTATCGAGGTGAGGTTACTAGTAATGGTGCACCGGTTAGTAACAAATTCAAATATCCAGTTAATACAACTGGTATTAATGTAACTGCTTTATAAAAGTGTCCTCTAGGAGCATATACTGTTAGTGCTCAAGCTAGCTGTGCTGAAAAAGTCACACGTGTAACTGTTGGTGGCGTTTTTAAACCTCTTGACGTTCCAATTGCTTTAAAACCCGGTATGTTGAATTATATGTAACTACCGCAGGTTGTGAAGCTACTGCTTATGCAAATATTATGGCTACAGCTAAAGTCTCGCCTATTTGGTGGGGATCTGGTCTTAATCCCAATTATCCTTGCCCTAATCAGTGACCTTATTAGGAAATAAATGCTCCATTAATCTCTTTCTAGCCTCGCCGCACTGCTTTTGTATGGCGGGGCTTTTCTAATAATAAGTCTTAGTTAGATTTGGGCTATTTTGCAAAATGATTCTGTTGGAAAGCTGCACAAGAGATAAAGGAGACATGTTGACGAAAAGATGAATTGTCAGACAGGGGAGTTAATATGGAAGATTTTTTTTGACGTGTTCAAGGAATAAACCTTCATTTCCTAGCGCACTTCTTCCCCTAAGGAGGCGTTACCGTACTCATTGTGGCACCCCCTTCTTCCTGCCACTTTCATTGCTTCAAGTACAGAAACGTTCCGCGTATCGCCATTGAAAACATCTGTAGTTCAACGGATTCATGTAGCCACGATGCACATACTCCTCCCCTCATTGATTCAGACGGTCCTCTCATTGCCTTCCTATATCATGTATATCCTTCAGACTCCAAACTCAAGTTTTAAGTCCTCTAGATCTAAATCTTGCAGCATATCTTCAGGAACGAAGACTCGAAGAAGTGTGTCTGTAATTTTGTCCATATCCTTCATTTAGGACTAATACTCAACACCTCTACCAATGTGATTTAAATCTTCCTCAGGTTCCCATCACATCGAATTGCGAATTAGCCCACTTAGAATAGATATAGCACAACCTTAATTCCGCAAGGTGAGTATTCAGGTTATGCGGAAGGCTCCAATTACT
>X289_Eastern_Grey_Kangaroo__coassemble_133_pt1 | contig 22610 bp, 19 predicted proteins | sample X289_Eastern_Grey_Kangaroo__metabat2_low_PE_002 | metagenome-assembled genome bin X289_Eastern_Grey_Kangaroo
ACAGTAATTGGAGCCTTCCGCATAACCTGAATACTCACCTTGCGGAATTGAGGCTTCTTGCTTTATTCCATCCTCCTCTCTATCTTTGCCTATGGAGGAGGTTTTCTGAGGAGTTACTCCCGAGTCCTTTGTTTCAGTCTCGGTCTCTGGTGATTGAACATAGTCCAAACCTTGCTCTTCGACCGAAGGAGCAGTAACGTCTTTCGGAGCGTTCCAGATAATCTTCCCCCTATCAATGAGCCGTAGCAGATTGTTGCGGCTCTTTTCTTGACTGGATACGGCGACCTCTACACCATCTTTTTTGACAGTGACAGTGGTAAAATGGTAATACCTTTCACCGGATGCTTTCCTGAACGCTTTAGCAAACACATAGGACGAATTCCTCTCTGAATCTGATCCGTTGCTGGGCTTGCTTTTATCTTCTATGATTATGAAAGGTCTCTGTAATGTGGGCTTAATCATGCCCATCTTACCTTGTCGACCTTTTCGGGACATCTTTTCAAATTGGTTTTTCCCCATCCTGACTGTGCCAATAGGGGTTTCGACAATCCCTTTATCCCCAAACTCTTTATTCCAGTTCTCCTGAGTTAGCTCTATTTCTGCGGGGATTTCAGCCGCTTTCTCCATGTCGGATAATATTGAGACCCCTTCCCCCTCTTCCTTTCCGGACACAACGCTAGCGGTCACATCGACATTACCATCGACCTGACCACCTTCGTCTGTGTCTTCAGTGGCTTGGAAGGCTAGCTCTGAGCTTCCTCTTCCTCGGCTATCTTCAGGAGTTCTTCCCTCAGGGAGGGCTTGCCCATCTCCTTGCGGATCTCGTCCTCGATCCTCAGTGCCGTCTGAGCTCCCTTGTTCCCTTTCTGTGCTTCCTCGATCACTGATAGCCAGTACATCACCTCTTTCTTGTCCATTTTGTCTGTTATATTCTATGTTTAGTACCTCTCTTATAGCCTGCGCAAGGGTCCTTGGAGTCTTATCCGCCTTCTCAAAAAGGGTATCCTCCACCGTCCCTTGAATGCGGTCGTAGAGACGGTTGAAGATGTCCTGAATCTCCGTCTGCTTGGCGACCTTATACAGCGTGGCAAGCTTGAGGGCAAAGTTGCTATATTTTTCTTCACCACGAGTGCCATCGTAGATATTCGTCTGCATAGCCCATGCTTTGGCGGCTTGAATGACATCTTCCTCGCTCTTGGCATTGCGGAAGGTCTCATCCTCCATGAGGTGGCTGAAAGCGTTGATGGACTGCTGTATCTCATCCATCATGCTGTCGGCGGGGTTGCTGGCGCTGTCTCTGTGGGCGGTGGCAAGGATAGCCCTCTGTGCCTTGGCGGGCATCTTGGCGAAGGTCTCCTTGAGGGTGGGGTTCGCACCCCTGAAGACGCTCTCATAGAGGATATCCTTGAGGTCGTTTTTAGCCTCTCCCGTGAGGTTTCCCTTGCTGTCGTAGGCTGACTGCGACTGCGTGTCGGTGATGATGCCTGCACGTCCGAGCCACTTGAGGGTCTCGGCACCGTTCTTGTCTATGAGTTCGGACAGTGAGCTGGCATCATCGTCCGTCTGCAAGAGGATCCTGCTGAACTGCGACATCTTCTCCCCGAGCTTCTGCACGACATTGGAAGGCTTCAGACGCTCCAAACCTCCCGACTCGGTGTCCTGAGCCACATACTGACCGAGCTTTATTGCCGTATCGTCATCCACATCTAAGACGTTCACCACCACGGGATTTTCCATGGCTTCGACCTCTTCGGGTGTGTATCCGAAATCCTCGGCATGGTCGAGCAGGTAGGCTTTATAGCGGAGCTTTGATGACCCTGTGAGCATCTTTAGTGCCTCAGCCCGGTTGTTACCTTGTATCACCTCTCCACGTGCGTTGACGCTCGGAGCACCTGTGTAGGCTGTGACAGAGGATGTTATCTCCTCGGGGCGTATATCCTTCGCTATGGTATTGGCGGCTATACGGCTGGCATTATCCGTGCGCTCCTTGGGCTGTGCCTCCCATGCAACAGAGCGGTTCGGGGTGATTCGCGGCAGTTTCTATTTGCTGAATATCGTTTCGGTGAACGGCTTCGAGTACACCACAGCGGGAGCCATTCCACAAGAAATAGGCTACGAAGACAGCCTCGTCTCTGGGTCGCTTGTCTTAGATAGCCCGAAGGTAAACTCCTCAAAACACGACCTCTTCTAGAAGAACGACGGTTTCTATTTTGTCTCTTCAACGGCAGGGAAAATGCTGTTTGAATACGTCGATTTGAAGGTCTTGATAATTTGTTGATAATCAAATTCTTATAAGATCGCAGAGGATGTCAAAAAATTACCCCGCCTTTTGGTCGAAAGAAAAGCGGGGTAATTTTTGGAAAAGTGCGGGGTAATTATCGGATTACCCCGCCTTTTGTTTTTTGGGGGACTCAAGGGGAGAGATTTTAAGACTTGTTGCGTAAGGCTCTGGAATCTGAGACTGCAGTGACGTTTGATGAGTATTACCTTCCCCGTGACATGCCCCATTTCTGAACCGGGTGCAAGGCATGCTTTCTACGTGGGGAGGATCGATGTCCCCACTATACCGAGACGAGCCGAATCTGGCAGAGTGTGTTGGAGTCAGATTTGGTCGTGATCATTTTCCCGATGTATGTGATGAGGGTGCCGGGACAGCTGAAGGCTCTTCTGGATCACTGGGGCTGCTACTGGATAACGCATAGACCGGATCCTAAGCTTGCACATAAACGCTTTCTGGTAGTGACTCAGGGAATCGGTGCTCCCTGCAGAGGTGCACTACGTGATGTCATGAATGCTCTGACATGGATGGGAGTGTCCGATATCCGAACGTTGGGGCTTAAACTAATGGAAGGTATCGTGTGGAGTGAAATTTCTGAACGGCGTCGTAACTCCTTTACAAGTCAATTGCATAAGTTGGCACATAGGGCGGTGAAGGATCCTCCCATTAAGCGTTGTAGCCTAAAGGTTCGTCTTATCTTCGGGATGATTCGGGGGCTCTAACAGAAGCTCCTAGATAAGAGTCCTGATAAACTCTCCTTAGATACTTCGTACTGGTTGGATCACGGGTGGATAGCTCTGCACAGGTAGAGGTAATATCTACTGTGTCTGATGGATAGAGGGTTTTTGAGTATATTTGATACTGTATCGGTAAGATTATAAGCACTATTTTACAGTAATAAGATTATGGCATACGGATTATTGAAAGGAAAGAGGGGGATCATCTTCGGACCCCTGAATGAGCACTCCATCGCGTGGAAGGTGGCTGAGAGGGTAGTTGAGGAGGGCGCTAAGATTACCCTCTCGAATACTGCTGTGGCAGTTCGCATGGGTACTATTGATGAGTTGGCGAAGAAGACAGGATCAGAGATCGTACCGGCAGATGCCACTTCGGTGGAGGATCTGAAGAATGTGTTCGAAAAGAGTATGGAGATCCTCGGTGGCAAGATAGACTTTGTGCTGCACTCTATAGGGATGAGCCCCAACGTGCGTAAAGGTAAGCCTTACGACGGTCTGGACTATAACATGTATACCAAGACATTGGATATCTCTGCACTCTCCTTCCACAAAATGCTTCAGACGGCTAAGTCTCTGGATGCGATTGCTGAGGGAGGGTCCATCTTGGCGCTGACCTATATTGCTGCGCAGCGCACATTCTGCGGTTACAACGATATGGCAGATGCGAAGAGTTTGCTGGAGTCTATAGCTAGGAGCTTTGGGCTGATCTACGGTAAGGAGAAGGGTGTACGCATCAATACTATCTCTCAGTCACCCACTCCTACTACAGCGGGTAGCGGTATCGATGGGATGTACAATCTGAGACATTTTGCTCAGAAGGTGGCTCCTCTGGGAAATGCCACGGCAGCTGACTGTGCTGACTATTGTGTGATGATGTTCTCAGATCTGACACGTAAGGTGACTATGCAGAACCTCTATCATGATGGCGGATTCAGCTCTACAGGTATGAGTGTGGAAGCTATCGAGCAGTATGTCAAGGGTGGCATGGATGAGATAGACTAAGGTCAATATCGGATTTCCGGTAGTCATCTACATAAATAATTGAGGGCAGACGGTTTTTTTGTCGTCTGCCCTCAGTGTATTAAAGGTTGAAGGTGGGTCAATCCACGGGTAGGATGCCGGCTTTCTTCTCCTTACGAAGAATGGCTCTCAAGATGAAGAAACCAAGTATACCGGAGACTACCGTACCTGCCAGGACTCCCATCTTGGCTTGATTGAGGAGAACTTCACCGTTGGGGAGGTTGGTATAGGAGAGGCTGGCAATAAAGAGGGATACGGTGAATCCTATACCTCCGAAGAATGAGACTCCGAAGAGGTTTAGATAGGTCATCCCCTTGGGAAGGGATATGAGCTTAATCTTTGAGGAAAGCCAGGTGAAGCCAAAGATGCCGACGCTCTTCCCTATGACCAGACCAAAGAAGATACCTGCAGGAATCACAGCAAGGGAGGCAAGATCAATTCCCTCAAAGGTGATGCCTGAATTGACAAAGGCGAAGAGAGGTAGGATGATGTAATTGACGAGAGGGGAGAGGTAGTGTTCCATGCGCTGCACCAGAGGGATGGATCTTTCGTATCTCTTTTCCATCTTGCCGAGAGTGATCACTTGATCGTGGGAGACAAAGCCTATGTTGCCATCTTCTTTTTCATACACGGGCTTGAAGGTGTTGCTGAAGTGATCCACATGTTGCATAAGTTCGGGAAGTTTGATGGTCCCTTTGGCGGGAATAGTCATGGCAAGAAGGACGCCGGAGATGGTGGTATGGACACCGGACTCCAGGAAGAAGGTCCAGACAAAGAAGCCAATGATGTAGAAAATATAATCTTTATTGACACCCCTTGAACCCAGAATATAGGAGAGAGCGAGGAGCAAAAAGCCCAGCAAAAGGGGGATCCAGTTGATACCTGCCGAGTAGAAGATGGCGATGACCAGAATACCTCCGATGTCATCTACGACTGCCAGAGTGGTGAGGAAGACTTTAAGGCTCGTAGGGACTTTGCTACCTAATAGGGAGATTACTGCCAGCGCAAAGGCAATATCCGTAGCCATAGGAATGGCAGCTCCGTGTATAGAGTCGGGATCATTGGCAAAGATCGTGAAGATTAAGACCGGTAAGATCATACCCCCGATCGCAGCGATGATAGGGGGAAGAGCTTTACGGAAGGAAGATAGCTCTCCCACCATGATCTCCCGCTTGATCTCCAGCCCGATGATGAAGAAGAAGAGCGACATGAGTGCATCGTTTACAAACTGAAGCATTGTCATGGGCTTCCCGTGGTGCTGGAAGAGGCTGTAGGTGCCGATCTGAAGGTTGACGGGGGCATCAAGAAACTTGAAGTAACCATACTGCCAAGAGGAGTTGGCTAGAATAATAGCTATAATCGCTGCAATGAACAGTAGCACCGAAGGATTGATATTCTTAATCTGGTAGAATAATCCCGGGCGATTGGAATTGTCTTTCATGTGAATACAATATGATATATGAAAACTTAGTGAGGGTTGACTCCCACAGGTTCGGTGGGAGGAAGGTTCGTATTGCGTTGTTGGGTCTGCTCTACTACGTTTTGAGCCAGCGTGCGGAAGTAATGTGAGAGAAGAGACTCCTCCTTCAGTGCTATAGGGGTACCGTCGTCCCCGGATTCGCGCACACTCTGGACGAGTGGTATCTGAGCCAGAAGCATGGTGTCCATCTCTAGGGCAAGTTTACGTCCTCCATCACGTCCAAAGATGTAGTATTTATTCTCAGGCAGCTCGCTCGGGGTGAACCAGGACATATTCTCGACGATACCGAGTATAGGCACTTGGATCTTTGGATCGCGGAACATGTTCACGCCTTTTCGTGCATCTGCCAGAGCAACTTCCTGTGGTGTGGTCACGATAATAGCACCGGTGATCCCTAGTTTCTGGACAAGGGTGAGATGGATGTCGCTGGTTCCCGGAGGGAGATCAAGGAGTAGGAAGTCGAGTTCTCCCCAGTTGCCCTGAGTGATCAGCTGATTAAGGGCGTTGGATGCCATAGCTCCTCTCCAGACGATCGGGTTCGCCGGGTCCACAAAAAAGCCTATAGAGAGCAGCTTGACTCCATACCTCTCTATAGGATCAATCAGTTCCTGTCCCTCAACGTCCGCCAGTACCGGTCTGGCATCTTCGCAGTGGAACATCTTGGGCACGGAGGGACCGAAAATATCTGCGTCCAATAGTCCCACTTTGTATCCCAAAAGAGAGAGCGAGACTGCCAAATTGGCAGTGATAGTGCTCTTACCCACCCCCCCCTTGCCGGATGATATGGCGAGGATATTCTTCACATTGGGAAGTACCGGTAGCTCTTCCTCCACGATATGTTCGGGATAGGTAGCCGAGATACGCCCCTTTACTTCAATATCTTCTCCGATCATAGCCTCAAGAGTACTCTCTGCAGCACGTATGACGGACTTCGCAAAGGGATCATTCACTCTTGGGAAGGAGATCGAAAAGCTCACCTCTTTGCCATTGATGCGGATGTCATCATTGACCATTCCGGATGTGACAATGCTCTCACCTGTGGCAGGGTAGCGCACAGAGCGCAGGGTGTCCAAAATGAGTTGGGGATATAAATGCTGTTTCATCGTTACTTATAGTCTAGATTCCCATCTCTGAGCGTCTCTTGCGACCGTAGCTACGGTAGCTATCCTGCTCGATTTCGATGTCGGGATCTTCTGCTTGGGGGGATAGTGTGTCCAGTGTGAAAGAAAGGTACTTGATCGGAATTCCTCTCTTGAGCCACTGTGACTCATAATATGTACGGATAGTGAGCAAAGGGGAGTCCGCAGGGAGATCGCTTTCGTAGAGATTCGCAGTATCGGAGAGGATGGGGAGTGAGTTGAGGATTGCCACTTCTCTGGTAAAAGTATAGAGGAATTCGCTGTCACTCTTGAGATGAATCACTCCTTCAGGGCGCAGAATCTGCCGGTATAGTTGGAGAAATCGCACTGAGGTGAGCCTCTTACGGATTCTTTTCATCTGAGGATCCGGGAAAGTGAGCCAAATATCATCCACTTCATTGGGCGAGAACATATGACCCAATAGTTCGATCTCTGTGCGGAGGAAGCGGACATTCTCCAGACCTTCTCTATGAGCTTCCACGGCACCGTTCCAGATCCTGTTGCCCTTAATATCCACTCCAATGAAGTTTTGCTCCGGATACCTTCGTGCCAATCCCAAGGTATATTCACCTCTGCCGCATCCAAGTTCCAGAACTATGGGGTGGTTGTTCCCGAAGATGTCACTTCGCCACTTTCCCGCATAGGGAAAGCCTTCCCTGCTCCATACGGCATAAGGGCACTGGATTACATTGGGTAATTCAGTGAGCTCAGCGAACTTCTTAAGTTTATTTTTGCCCATTTAAGTTTAGAAGGTTTACGGCAAATCTACAAAGAATCAATTTTATCTGCTGAAGACTTTGGATGCAACGTAACTGCTAAGCCATCCGATGAGGAGGATCACTGCCGAAATGCTTAGCAGATCAGTCCATATCAGCCTCACGGGATAGGCATCCAGAAGGAATACTCCCCCTGAATCAGCGCCCAAGCGTATCCATCCAAAGTGCTGCTGCCCCAAAGAGAGTAGTACGCCCAAGACTAATCCGATCACCAATCCTGAGATGGAGAGTATCCAACCCTCGGTGAGGATGATCCCTTTGAGAAGTTTAGGACCGGCACCCAGACGGTGTAGTGTCAGTGCATCCTCCCTTTTTTCAATGATAAGCATCCCCAGGGTGCTGATCACACTGAAGAGGGAGAGCAGAAGGATGAAGATCAGAAGTGCAAAGGATACCCACTTCTCGATACTCAATACCTTATATATATCGGCATGCTGACGTACCCTGTCCTGAATCTCATAGTCCGATCCCAGAGCTTTACTCAAATTACTGATCTCTGTCGACGAACCATCTCCGATACAGACGGCAGTCACTTCATCTCCGTCGTATTGCAAAAGTTTGCGCAGCTCATCTATCTGGATGTATACGGTATGGGCATCCTCCGGCTGATCCACTCTGAAGACTCCGGTGATGTGCATCTTTGAGGTGCGGAACCCCTTGCCCGGTAGTGTGGTGGAGATGCGACCGATTCGCTTCGGTAGAGTGACTTCAAGGGGTTCCATGTATCCTGCACCGGCATTCAGCGATGCTCCCACACCGATCCCTATGACAGAGTAGGGGATTGCGGGCGTACCTATATCAAACTCTCCCTCAAAGACGAAATCATCCATAGGGACGATACGGATATAGGTGCTGTCGATACCTATGATTTCGCCCAATAGATGATTCCCTTCATACCTTAGGAGACCCCTAGCTCTAAGCTCAGGGGTGGATGAGGCTGCCAATGTCGCCGAGAACTCAGGCAGACCTGTGACAAAGCTGTAGGAAAATACCGCTCCATCCTTACGAACCACTTTGTACTTGGAGGAGAGTGATGAAAGCTGGCTCGTCGTGAATACCTCAAAACCGTTGAATATGGAGAGTACGCACACCATCGCAGCCGTCACCAAAGCTATCCCACACACTGCCACGATCGCAATCACATTAACAGCATGCGTGCTCTTGGGTGAGAAGAAATAGCGTGCCGCGATATAGGTGGCACTCCTCACATTCCACATTATGGCGCCTCTACTCCTTATGGTTCAGTCCCAGCAGCTCGTCGATATGCTCGGCATACTTGGCACTTTTGTCTTGATGGAATGTAAGTTCCGGGATTCGTCGGAGCTGGCTCCCCATCCTCTTACCGAGGTCATACCGAATTGTTGCGGCATTCTCTTGGATGGCTTTGATCTGAGCTTCCGCCTGATCGTCCGGGAAGACACTTATATATACTCGTGCAAGACTTAGATCGGGGGGCAGACGAACCTCCGTCACGGTTACCATCAAGCCTTTGAGCTTCTTGGCATCCAGGAGGAACATCTCACCCAGCTCCTTCTGGATGAGTCTGGCGACTTTTGTCGTACGTAGTTGATCCATTGATTGGTTAGTAAATAGGTTTATAGCTTACGGATGAGGGTTAGTCCGTCCCTAATAGGCAGGATCACCTTCTGCCATCCGTCCAGCTTCGCAATATAGTCATTAAAGAGCTTGATACCGCGAGTCTGCGGATCATTGGCGTGTTCATCAATCACTTTGCCACTCCAGAGTGTGTTGTCGGCAAGGATGAGAGTTCCGTGGGGAAGTCTTTCACGGATCAGTTCAAAGTACTCTATATAATGCCTCTTGTCGGCATCGATATAGACGAGATCGCACCGTGAGAGATCCATGGCGGGAATAAGCTCCAGGGCATCTCCCATTACGAGCTCGACTTGCTCCCTATATCCACTCGCAGACAGAGCCCTCTCAATGAAAGGTCCCATCTCATCATTGATCTCTATGGTTGTGATGAGCCCATCGTCCTCGAGAGCCTCTGCCATACATAGCGTGGCATAGGCTGTGTAGGTGCCTATCTCCAAGATGTGCCGAGGACGTACCAGAGATACCAATATCGTCAACAGACGTCCCTGCAAGTGTCCGGAGATCATCCTCGGATGGACCAGCCGGACATGCGCTTCTCGGCGCAGCTCTCTCAGGTACTGCGGCTCCGGGTCAATATGTGAAAGGATATATTGCTCTAGATGCTCCCCTTGGAGGTGATCCTCAACACGGGTCACCATTCTCTTCGTAGAAGTCTATGGCGTCCTCTGCCCTGCTCAGCTCGAGTATCGTAGTACCCAGCTCCCAAGCGAGATTACCACCAATATAGGCGATCATGTCTTCGCGCCGGAGCATTCCGGCTGCTATCAAGCTCTTGAGAGCCTTGATGTAGTAGCCACGCTTACTCTTGACCTTATCCTGATGGATGGTCCATATCCCGAAAGAGAGTGCGAGCTCTCGAGCCACTCGATCATTGTAGCATATTGCATAGACGGGTGCTGATCCTCTGTAGGCTGACAGATGCCGTGCCGTCCTGCCCGAGAAGCTATCGGTAATGATGGCCTTGACGCTAAGCTTATCTATACTCTTGACAGCCTGCTTAGAGAGAAATGATGTGACATCCGCCAGTTCGTCATCCTCCTCAGATTTAGGAGAGTTCAAGAAGGTCTTGTTCAGCTCAGCCTCATGGATGATCCTACTCATGGTACGCACCGCTTCTACCGGATACTTACCATAAGCTGTCTCCCCGCTCAGCATCACCGCATCGGTACGGGAGAGTATGGCAGTAGCCACATCCGATACCTCAGCTCGAGTGGGACGTGGGGAGGTGATCATCGTGTGGAGCATCTGGGTGGCTACGATCACAGGCTTCTTCTTGGCGATACATTTACGTATGATCATGCTCTGGATCGCGGGGATCTTCTCCTGTGGAATCTCTATACCCAAGTCTCCACGTGCCACCATGATACCGTAGGATGCATCTATGATCTCATCGATATTATCCACACCTTCTTGGTTCTCGATCTTTGAAATGATCTTGATAGGGCTGTCGTGTTCATTAAGGATCTTCTGGATATCCATCACATCCTCTTTGGAGCGCACGAAGGAGTGGGCGATGAAGTCCACCTCCTTATCGATACAGTATTGAATGGTATTCTTATCTCTCTCGGTCAGGGATGGCATCTTGATCTGCACATAGGGCACATTGACACTCTTTCGAGAGCCCAGTTCCCCATCATTGCTGACGGTACACACCAGTCTATGCTCATCCTTATCTACGACTTCCAGCTCTATCAGACCGTCATCAAAGAGTACCTTGGACCCCACTGGAACATCATGTACAAATCCCGAGTAATTTACGGCAATGCACTCCTCGGTGGAGAGCTTATCCGGATCGGCAATGATCTCGACAGTTTTTCCCGTGACCATTATCAGCGGCTTCTCTGCCTTGGTTGTGCGTACTTCGGGACCCTTAGTGTCCATAAGTAGTGCGACATGCTTACTGACGGCACGCGTATTGTCTATTACTCTATCGAAGCCCTCATGATCCATATGAGCGGAGTTGAGCCTTACGACGTTTACTCCCTCATCCACAATGCTTTTGACGAAAGGTATGTCACACCTCATGTCGGATACTGTGGCAACTATCTTGGTAGATTTCTTCATTTGCATAGGATATAATGAATGTAAGTCAGCGAACAGATGATCCTAGAGTACCTCAGCATGAATCCGGTCACAATGGACGGCGCGCAGTGAGATGCGCCAGAGCCAGCCTATAGCTATCAAGTCCGAAGCCCGAGATAGTCCCTACGCAAGCGCCGGTTATCACAGTAACGTGCCTGAATGGTTCCCTCTGAGCCAGATTAGAGATGTGTACTTCTACTACGGGTACCGATATCGACCTTATGGCATCAGCTATGGCGTATGAATAGTGGGACAAGGCACCTGCATTGAGGATGATACCATCACTGCGTAGAGCTATCTCCTGTAGGTAGTCTATGATGTCGCCCTCATGATTGGACTGCATATAGACTATGTCGTACGAGGGAAAGGCATCTCGCAGACGCTCTAGGTAATCCTCAAAAGTTCCGGATCCATAGATCTCGGGCTCACGAGAACCCAGCAGATTGAGGCTCGGTCCGTTAATGATATGGAAAGTCTTCATGCTCAAGACCTCTTATTTTCACCGCAAAGATACAAATTTTGTATCCCTACCTTTCGGCAGGTCCCTTTCAGATCAGCAAAAGTGCAAGGTAGACGGTATCGAAGCCACATATCCTACCTTCCTGTGAAAAGGGCTGTTAGTTCATCATTGGAGTAACGATAGAATGATTCACTATTTACATCAAACGTATAGAGTGTACCTGTGTGGGAATCAAAGTCAAAGACGGATGCAGGATGCTGAAGGTGAATCTTAATTAAAGGCTCTCCTTTCCAATTAAAGATATAAAGCGTTGGGCGAGCCGAGCCTTGGGTCTGATACTCCTTCTCAGAGACGTTGAGCCCATGCACGCCCCAGCAGGTGCTATAGATACGAAGGTCAGCAAACGTATAGATTCGATCCCATTGATCCATCCCTTCAACCTCTCGAATATTGAACAACTCCTTGCCCATACATATAGTCTTTCCGGTTGATCCGTCCAAGGAGTAGAGATTAATATAGTTCAAAGCGATGGGCATCTCCACGATCATAGCTAATTCAGGGTTGTACTTTGACATGGTAGATAAAATATTGAGGTTATCTCCATGGTAGACATGTGCTTGGTCAAGCTTTTTCATCATATCATTCTGTGCCTTCTCTCCGTCGCTATTATCATAGAGGTATCTTTCAAAGTGACGATGATCTTCTCCTAATTCTCGACAAAATGCCTGCGAATCATTTATTATAGTCGTGGAGAAAAATGTATTTGGGAGGTCTGTGGTCCAAGTACCGGATATCGCCTGACTGTTTAGGAGACAAGAGTCGATATTGAATCTGAGGATGCTCCCTTGATTCCCATTGAAGATACAGGCATTCAATCCATCCTTGAAGTGAGTAAAAGTAACATTATTAGACACCGAAGGTGCGAAAACGAATTCTCCGGGTCCCTGACCTATTTTCAGCATGGAGGCTAAGACATTTTGATCAATCAGAAGGGAGACTACCCAAGGCGAATCAGGATTAGAGGTACAAAAGAACATTAAGGAGTCGACTATGGTAAGACTCTTCACTCCGATAGCGCCTACTTCAAAAGGGGCACCGGTCAAAGTCAACTCCTTGGGGAATTCCTCTATTTGGGAGATTTCGTCCAATACCATATACTCTTCACTTGTAATCATAGCAACATCTGTATTTGGGAGTTAATATAAGTGCTTATTCGACCTTACATAGAACTTATTCCATGATGAGATGGTCTCTGCCGGTCCATACTTTCATATAAATATTCAGATAGGTAGAGAGTGCTTAGAATGTTTTAGACATATTGTGAGCAAATTAGGGTATAAAAGTTGACATTCTAAAGTCCATAGTGGGAAAAGTTTCAACGCCTTTTCGGAACCACCTTCCGGACTTTCCGAAACCCGCTTGGGAAGCGGATTTAGGGGGAGGGTGGAGGAAGGATTTTTTTACCCCGCCTTTTCCCAAAAATAAAGGCGGGGTAATTCAAAAATTAGTCGGACGTTTTTTAGAACAAAAGGCGGGGTAATTTTTTCGGGGTATCGGATGAGGGGTCCGGAGAGAGAGACTAAAAGGAGTTGAGGGTATGTCTACCTTTGTAGTTATTGTGAGTTGGCACGCTATTTGATTCCATATTATGTGCAGGGTAGGACCCACATCAAAGTTTGGCATGATTCCCTGTGATTAGACTAGAATTGAAACCAATTTACCCTATGCTTTAATGAGAAAGAAGGATAAAGATATTCAAGATCTGATGGCTGATGAAGCCATCCTCACTCAAGAGGATAGCAACGGCACACTGATCCCCATGATATTCCCCGATGAGGTGGAGTTTGACTACCGGTTGGATCCTGAGGCTCTACCGGACGAACTTCCGGTGATACCCCTCAGGGGGATGCTGCTATTCCCCTCAGTGACCATACCTATCATGGTTTCGCGTGAGAAAACGAAGAGAGTCCTCAGTTATCTCGACAAAAAACCGGATAAACATGTACTGCTCGTGATGCAAAAGGATCCCGAAGTGGAAGATCCGGGAGAGGATGACCTCCTCACTACAGGTACTATCGGGGAGGTCCTACGAGTGATGCAGGTGCAGGATGATCTACTGACGATCATCGTTCAGGGCAAGGCTAAGGCTGAGCTGACCAAGCTCATTGCCAAGAATCCCTTCTGGAAAGGCCGGTATGAGTTAGTGCCCGAGAAGGGACCGCTGGATGATGATTTGGAGTATTCTGCTCTCGTCTCCAGTGTGAAGGAGGGTGTGATAAAAATGCTACTCCAGAAGGGGGATGTCCCTCAGCCTCTGACGAGATCTATAGCAGGGATTCAGAATAACGAATCGCTGATCAACTTCGCTTGTACCCACTTCCCAACCAAGGTAGAGGAGAAGTATAGCTGGCTGATGATCAACGATCTGAAGACCCGTGCCTATCGTCTGCTGAGCCGAACCAATATGCTGTTGAAGCTCATGGAGATGAAGGCTATGATCCAGCAACGCACCAAAAATGATCTGGATCAGCAACAAAAGGACTACTTCCTCCAGCAGCAGATGAAGGTGATCCGTGAGGAGTTGCATGGCGATGAGGAGGAAGAGAGCGAAGAGCTCCTCTCCAAAGCTAAGAAGAAGAAATGGTCTGCGGAGGTGCAGGCATCTTTTGAGAAAGAGGTCCACAAGCTCCAACGCATGAATCAGCAGTCGCCTGACTATAGCATCCAGCTGCAATATCTGCAGACGATGCTCGATCTGCCATGGGATAAGGTTTCTAAGGATAACTTCAATATACCGAATGCCGCAAAGACTCTCGACAAGGATCACTTCGGCATGGAGAAGGTAAAAGAGAGGATCCTGGAACACCTGTCGGTACTGAAACTCAAGGGGGATCTGCGTGCCCCCATCATCTGTCTCTATGGTCCTCCGGGTGTAGGGAAGACTTCGCTGGGTAAGTCCATAGCTGCAGCATTGAACCGTTCTTACGTGCGCATATCCCTTGGGGGTCTGCATGATGAGGCGGAAATCCGTGGGCACAGAAGGACCTATATCGGAGCTATGCCGGGACGCATCATCAAGGGGTTCCTCAAGGCAGGGACTGCCAATCCCGTGTTTGTACTCGACGAGGTGGACAAACTTGCGCAGGACTACAAGGGGGATCCTTCTTCTGCTCTACTTGAAGTCTTGGATCCGGAGCAGAACAATACTTTCCATGACAACTATCTCGATATGGACTATGATCTGAGTAAGGCTCTCTTCATCGCCACGGCGAATAACATAGGTGCGATACCGGGTCCGCTGAGAGATCGTATGGAGATGATTGAGGTATCGGGGTACATCATCGAGGAGAAGATCGAGATAGCTCGGAGACACCTTTTCCCAAAAGCTCTTGCCAACCACGGACTAACCGCCAAGCAGGTGAAGATCTCTAAGGCTGCCATAGAGAAGCTCATAGAGGACTATACCCGTGAGAGCGGTGTGCGTGAATTGGAGAAGAAGATAGCTGCCCTACTGCGTAAGGTAGCTAAGAATGTGGCAGATGCCATGGACTCTGATGAGGAACCTATGACCTACAATATTAAGCCGGAGGATCTGCACGATCTCTTGGGTCCGCGGATCTACACGCGTGAGAAGTACGAGGGTAACGACTACGCCGGCGTGGTTACAGGCCTTGCCTGGACCTCCGTAGGTGGGGAGATCCTCATGATTGAGAGTGCCATCAGCCCCTCGAAGAGTGGAAAGATGACTATCACAGGTAATCTGGGAGATGTGATGAAGGAGTCTGCCATCCTCGCGCTGGAGTATATCAAGAGCCATAGCGATGAGTATGATATCCCCTCAGATGTCTTTGACTACTGGAATGTGCATATTCATGTCCCGGAAGGTGCGATTCCTAAGGATGGTCCATCGGCAGGCGTTACGCTCGTAACCTCTCTGATCTCTACCTTTACTCAGCGCAAAGTGCGCTCCTCGGTGGCGATGACAGGTGAGATCACGCTGCGGGGAAAGGTGCTTCCCGTAGGAGGTATCAAGGAGAAGATCCTCGCAGCTAAGCGTTCAGGTATCAAGACGATTATCCTCTGCAAGGAGAATGAGAAGGATATCAAGGAGATTAAGGATACTTATCTCTCGGGTCTCAACTTTATCTACGTCACCGATATCAAAGAGGTCATTGATGAGGCACTGACGAAAACCAAAGTAGAGAAGCCTGTAAACATCATGGAGCATGTCAATCTGCTCCGTAACAGAATCTCGAATGCAAAGCCTGCGCAGGCATGAGATAATACTTTACTTCGCCTAATTGCCTTGAGGGTCTGATCCCTCAGCTATAACACTACCGAGAGGTCAATCGGAAATCATCTTCCGGTTGACCTCTCGGTTTATTTTCTACTCGAATCAACTAGGGGATGTTTGACTTTTGGGGAAACTTTTTTGATTTGTTCTCTTGCTAAGTTTTCCAATTTGGAATACTTTTGGGAATGAAATAGTCAACTAATTACAACTAATCTGACACACTACTATGGACTCAACATTAACCCAAAAGATTTACATCATTAAGCGTGATGGGACGCTACAGCCCTTTGAGGCAGAGAAGATAAGCCAAGCCATAACCAAAGCCTATAGGGCAGCCGGGGTGGAAGCAGTACCCGAGAAGATCTCTCGCATAGCTGACAGGATCCAACAATTAGCTCAATCCAGAAGCTTGGAGGATCGTCACTTGGCTGTGGAGGAGGTCCAGGATATGGTCGAGGAGCAACTCATGGCTCTCGATCCCTACATTGCTAAGAAGTATATCATCTATCGAGAGTGGCGCAACGTGGAGCGAGACAAGAGAACGTCACTGAAGAGAACCATGGATGGCATCGTGCGTATCGAGAAGAATGACGTAAACCTGGGAAATGCCAATATGAGTGCGTATACTCCTGCGGGGCAGATGATGACCTTCGCATCTGAGGTAACGAAGGATTATGCCCGCAAATATCTGCTCTCACCTACCTATAGTCGAGCACACAGACTGGGGGATATCCACATTCATGACCTAGACTACTATCCCACCAAGACTACCACTTGTGTACAGTACGACCTGGAAGATATCTTTGAAAGAGGCTTCCGTACCAAAAATGGGAGCGTTCGCACCCCGCAGAGTATCCGTAGCTATGCCACCCTTGCCACTCTAGTATTCCAGACAAACCAGAATGAGCAGCATGGTGGACAGGCCATTCCGGCTTTTGACTTCTTCATGGCTCGGGGAGTGACCAAGAGCTTCAGGAAGTATCTGAGGACTTTCCTCTCTTTTGCCAGTGACTTACGTGGTGAGTCAATGCCCGATAACCTTAAGGAAATAGTGGATGAGATCGAACCAAACCTGAGAGTGACCGAAGAGGAGTCCCTCCGTCTGGCGCATGAACTGCGGAAGAGAGGAGTGAATCTGTCCGATGCGGATGTACATAATGTACTCTCCAACTCGTATGAAGCTACAGAGAAAGAGACACATCAGGCGATGGAAGGCTTTGTACACAACCTGAATACCATGCATTCAAGGGGCGGAAATCAGGTGGTATTCAGCTCCGTGAACTATGGAACGGACACCAGTCAAGAGGGTAGGATGGTGGTTCGTCAGCTCTTGAAGACTACTCAGGAGGGGCTTGGAAATGGTGAAGTGCCCATCTTCCCCATCCAGATATTCAAGGTCAAGGAAGGTGTGAACTACTGTGAGGAGGATTATGCGCTGGCAATGTCGGACTTTGAAGCTGCTCTGAGGGGAGAATTGGTATATAAAACACCCAACTTTGACCTTCTTGTCGAGAGCTGTAAGGCGACTGCTAAGGCTCTTTTTCCCAATTTCCTCTTCCTCGACACTCCCTTCAACCGCCATGAGAAGTGGAATAGTGAGGATCCTAAGCGATATCTCTACGAGGTCGCTACCATGGGATGCCGCACAAGAGTGTTTGAAAACGTGCGCGGAGAGAAGACAAGCGTGGGCAGAGGGAACCTCTCATTCACTTCAATCAATCTACCAAGGTTGGCTATCAAGGCGATTCGAGAGGCAGAAGAGTACTACCCGGGGGAGGATAAGCACAGAATACGTACGGAGGCTAGGGAGATCTTCCTGCATAATGTCCGCAAGATGGCTACTCTTGTGGCGGATCAACTCTATGATAGGTACTCCTACCAGCGCACTGCTCTCGCTAGACAGTTCCCTTTCATGATGAATAATGACGTCTGGAAAGGAGGCATCACTCTCCAACCTGCAGATGAAGTCGGCGATGTCATAGCCACCGGTACGCTGGGAATAGGTTTTATAGGAGGTCATAATGCCATGGTGGCTCTCTACGGGGAAGGACATGCCCATAATACCGAAGCGTATCGTACTCTCTATGACGCAATCAAGGTGATGAATGAGGTGGCAAATGAGTACAAAGAGCGTTATCACCTTAACTATTCCGTCTTGGCAACCCCTGCTGAGGGTCTTTCCGGTAGGTTTACGCGCTTGGATAGGGAGAGATTTGGTGTCATTCCGGGCGTAACAGATCTGGAATACTACGTGAATTCATTCCACATAGACGTTAAGGAGCCGGTAAATATTGCCGAGAAGATTAAGCTCGAGGCTCCCTTCCATGCCATTACGGGCGGAGGACATATCACTTATGTCGAGCTTGATGGTGAAGCCAAAAAGAATATCTCCGTGATCCTCAAGATCGTCAAGACTATGAAAGACGAAGGCATCGGCTACGGATCCATCAATCATCCGGTAGATACCTGTATGAAATGTGGTTACAAAGGGATCATCTACACCAAGTGTCCTGTATGCGGATCCGAACACATTGAGCGATTACGGCGTATCACAGGCTACCTCACCGGCAGTTTGGAGAGCTGGAATAGTGCCAAACAGGCTGAAGAACGCGACCGCGTAAAGCATCATTGATCAGGATGCGTATCCTGAACATATATCGATCCACCATCAGTGACGGGCCCGGACTGCGGTACTCGATCTACCTTGCGGGGTGTCGACATCGCTGTCCGGGCTGTCACAATCCTGAATCATGGGATCCTCTTGCCGGCACATGCATTACTCCTGATATGCTACAGAGGATCGCTGATGAGATCAATGGTGATCCACTCCTAGACGGTATCACCCTCAGTGGTGGGGATCCCTTCTACGATCCTGAATCACTCTACGAACTTCTCCTCTTTCTTTCCCGACACACAAATCTTCCTATTTGGGTATACACCGGCTATAGGATAGAGGAACTTCTCGCCGATGCCGAGATGTCTAAGTGCTTGACGCTCATCGATACCGTAGTGGATGGTCGCTTTGTGCAAGAACTATTCGACCCACGCCTGAGTTGGCGCGGGAGTTCCAATCAACGTATCGTTAAGGTAAAAGATTATCTCTCTCCTCCTACCTGCCCTTGAGCCTGCAGGTACTCGCCGATCTGAACCGCATTCAGAGCTGCACCCTTGCGGATCTGATCGCTCACACTCCAGAAGGATAAACCGTTCGGGTCAGTGAGATCCTGCCTGATGCGACCCACATACACTGCATCACTCCCTGACAATGGCAGTGGCATAGGGTAGGTTCGTGTCTCAGGGTCATCCATTACCTTTACGCCGGGTGCAGTTTCCAGTATTCTTCTAGCCTCATCAGGGGACATAGGCTCCTTCATCCTCACCCAGATGACCTCGGAGTGAGCTCTCATCACCGGCACACGTACGCAGGTTGCAGATACCTTCACGTCAGCATCCATGATCTTCCGTGTCTCATTGTACATCTTCATCTCCTCCTTGGTATAGTCATTGTCTGTGAAGACGTCCACCTGGGGGATCAAGTTGTGGAGCAGCTGGTGACTAAACTTCTCCACCTTCATTTCACTCCCCTTACCGAATGCATTTGTCTGCTGCAGCAGTTCATCCATTCCGGAAGCGCCGGCACCGCTAGCCGACTGGTAGGTGGCGACGTGTACAGTCTCTATGGGATTCACACGATGCAAGGCAGCCAGAGGCACTACCAGCTGTATGGTGGTGCAGTTCGGGTTGGCAATGATCCTCTTGGGAGCGTTCAGCGCTGCAGCCCCATTCACCTCCGGCACCACCAATGGGATATCCTCTTCCATCCTAAAGGCACTTGAATTGTCGATCATCACCGTACCATATTTAGTGATGGTCTCGGCATATGCGATGGAAGTTCCCGCCCCGGCAGAGACAAATGCAAGGTCAATATCCTTAAAGCTGTCGTCATGCTTGAGTTGTTGGACCTCCACCGGGATTCCATTCACCTTGTACTCTTTGCCGGCACTTCGCGCCGAACCGAAGAGTTTGATCTTATGGTAGGGAAAATGTCGCTCTTCGATGATACGGATCAATTCCTGTCCCACGGCACCACTGGCACCCACTATTGCTATGTTCATAACCTAAATCTTTTGTGCTTATAGTTATTGATAAAAGAGCAATTCCTATTAAACCTCTCCCCACCTAATGGGAGTAATATTATGAGCTACGAGGTAATAATTGGTTTTGCTGAAGGGTTTACTCTTGAAGAACCCCCTGTATGCCGACAGAGGAGATGGATGCGCAGAGCGCAATACCAAGTGTTTGGAGCCATCTATGAGCGACGCCTTGGATCCTGCAAAGGATCCCCATAGGATAAATACGAGATGCTCCCGCTCTTCGCTCAACTTACGGATCACTCTGTCCGTAAAGATGTGCCACCCATACGAAGCATGAGACATGGGGCGACCCTCAGCCACGGTGAGTGAGGCATTCAGGAGAAGGACTCCCTGCCGCGCCCATCCACTCAAGTCTCCTGAGGTTGGAGGATCGATCTCAAGATCGTCTGCCAGTTCAGTATATATATTCTGAAGCGATGGCGGCAGTTTCACCCCTTCCGGTACCGAGAAGCTCAAGCCATGCGCTTGACCATATCCGTGGTAGGGATCCTGTCCTAGGATCACCACCTTGACTTTATCCACGGGACAGAGGTTGAAGGCATTGAAGATGAGGCGTCCTGCAGGGTAGACCCTCTCGTGAGAGTACGCCTGACGTACCCTCTCCACTAACTCCTCGAAGTAGGGTTTCTCAAACTCTTCCGCCAGAAGTTTCTTCCACGAGGGCTCTATCTGTACATTCAACATGGGTATATTACTTTAGTTGAGGTACACTATAACTCCAATACTTCCATCAGTACCGGAAAGGGGAAGACCCTTTCCGGAAACGCTTCCATTAGCTTCCTTATATGTGGATTACTCACTATCTCGGAGCACAGCTCCGGATCTCTATCCTCTACGCTCCATCGGAGAGCATAGGCTGCTTGATCCTCGGCAGGTACATATACTTTGACCAGCTCCAGGTCCGTCTTGGGTGATCCCTCATTCCGCCATACGGGAAGGAGTTCCTCTCTAATATGCTTAAGGATGGCTTCAGAGTCCTCCTTCAAGCAGTGTATCGTCAGATTGAGGTAGTATGTAGCCATATTAGATAAATTGATTGGTGACTTAAAATATTTCCATTCTTAGAGATCCAATAGGAGACTCCTCAAATGATTTTGCTGAGAAAGGCTGAATCCATATACCTTCTCAATATACTTGCCCATGGATCCATACTTGCGCTCTATCTCAGAGATGATCTCATTGAGATCGTCGGAGCGACAGCGAAAGAACTCTGTCAGAGCCTCTTGTATCGAAGGGTCCATACGATACCCCCCCGGCACCATCCTCTCCACCTGGAGCAGATTGTTACTCATCAGGTAGTCATCGAGGATGTCACTACGATTCATATTGAGGATGGATTGGATCATAACTATGAAGAAGGCTGCCCTATCTTTACCCCAAGAGTCAGATATCAGGATAGGGTAGCGGCGCTTCTCATTCATATACTCCAGTGCCGTACGGTACTGAGCTACATTATTGAATGCCAGATGCCTTAAGTAACGATCATTGGCACGCCTCACATCCCGTGCATCAGCCTCTCCTGCCAGCACCTTACGCAGCAGCTCCATACGGTCATTGTCGCGATCTGCCCTCAGCAGATAGCTCTTCATAGAGCCAGTGGAGGAGGGTAGTACAGTGGGCGAGCGCATGTCGGAGAGGATAAGGCGTGTATTGATTCCCAGACGATCCACCATCAGGGAATCTCTGTAGGAGAGGTTCGTGAGTCTTCCGGAGCGATAGACTTTACCCCAGCTCACATACTCCCCGCTGAGTGCCTGATAGCCACCGATGTCCCGTAGGTTGGTGACCCCAAATGTGGGGATCACTTTCGCTCCTGCCACGACCATTTCATCCCGATCAAATACGAGGAGAAAGAATTTGCGCGAAAAGTTGTCCTCCGTGATGTAGGTCGATACCTGCTTCCCGATACTCTCCGTAGCAAAGGGTCGAGTAGGAAAAGAGTAGGGATCGTCTGATGCAAAGAGCTCAACTCTCCCCTCCATGCCGGGTCGCACCTCCCACTTGATCACATAGTTCCCGACCTCATCGCGGTTGGTAAACGTATCTATATAGTAAGCCTGCTTGGCACACGATTGGACGCAAATGGCGTAAGTAAGTACCGGTAGACAGGTCTGAATGAATCTAAGCATAGAGTCACGTGATACATGTAGTACCTACAAATATAGAGAGTTCTACACCCTAAGCCTTGGGGTTTAACGATAATTATTACCCCTTCTGTTACTGTGACACCTCTGAAACCACCCTATCCAAGGGGAGCTGTCTACTACTTACAAATGGCGATCCAAAGTCTCTCAAAAATTACCCCTACCTTTTTTTTGAATTACCCCGGCGCGATTTTTTGCTTGCGAACTATCTCGTTGGATAATAGAGTGTTACCATTTCAGGATAGATGGATGGGTAACGATTTAGAAATGAGCGGAGTGCATTGAGGCACATTGTTTTGAATAGCCAAAGAACGCTCACTTTTACTACTTGCAAAGGTACATATTTGCGAGTGAAAGTGAGCGTCTTTTCCTCTTTCCTTAATTCCGCAAGGTGAGTATTCAGGTTATGCGGAAGGCTCCAATTACTGT
>X289_Eastern_Grey_Kangaroo__coassemble_134_pt1 | contig 21201 bp, 15 predicted proteins | sample X289_Eastern_Grey_Kangaroo__metabat2_low_PE_002 | metagenome-assembled genome bin X289_Eastern_Grey_Kangaroo
AAACAGTAATTGGAACCTTCCGCATAACCTGAATACTCACCTTGCGGAATTGAGGTACACGCTAGTTCTGCTATATTTCAGGAATATCTATAGTAAAGAGGAATTCATCAGAGTCGGGATCCGTGAGATAGATCTTACCCTCTTCCTCATCTACGTACAGATCACTTGCTCTTCTGTTCAGATGGATGAGTAGCTGCGGTTTCCCTTTGAGATCAAAGACTCTGATAACTTTTCCGGCAGCACTTTCGTACTCAAGGGATTCCTGGGAGTGACTTCCATCATAGATAGCATAGATATACTCTGAAGTGACGTCTACACCCTGGTATCCTCTCCATCCCACATTGATCCCAAACCCTTTATAGTCTTGAAATTGTGGGTAACCCTTAGGGCCTACGATATTAAGTTGTGAATGGTCATCCAGATCGTATACCTCCAAGACATCCCCTTGGAGTAGCGCAGCCACTAATGTCTTACCATTCCCTCCAAACAAGCTTATATAAGCACTATAAGCCGCAGGTGAAGGCTCTTCCCCTTTTTTAAGACTGCCAAATGAAGCAGTTATCTCTCCCGACTTATCTATCTCAATGATCCTTGCTGCAGGCTTTCCCGACATGGATTCACTATACATTCGAGAGTTATAGAAATACCCATTGGATGTAAGACCACCATCATTGGATAGTTTAATAGTCCTAAACACTGTACTGTCGCTGAGCTCATGGAGAGGAGAGAAGAGGTATTCTCCATTATCGGAAGTTATAACTAGTGTATCTCCCACAATTTGCAGATCGCGCACATTGGTATACTCATTGGGACCCTTGCCTATCTTTAGCAGAGAGTATAGGTAGCGATAGTCGTTGGTAGAGAAGAGATGTACATACTTCCCTGATCCAGCACGATTATCGAGGAGGATCAGGAGTGTATCGCACTTCACAATAACACTTGGATAGCTTATTGATGGACAATTTGTGAGAGAGATTTGTTGGGAAACAGCATTCACCTCCTGGGGAAAGGATCCGAATTTCCTCTCAATGAATCCGGCATCTTTTTCTTTACAGCCACCTAGGATCCACGTTATGCAGGTTAGGAGCAGAATGATTTGGTTTCGGATTGAAAAGTTAAGCTTCATAACTATTCTATTCTATGGTAATACTTTTGGCGATAAACGCATCATCCTATGTGTTTCGGTCTCTACATCATAGACTATTGCCATGGTGCTCCCATCATCATGCACACAATGTCTACTGTAGCTGGTGGCAGGGAGTTTTACTGTTGCTACCCCTCCTGACGGCTCTTGAGTGACATGATACCATTTCGCAAATCTCTGATTCATCTCAGGTTTTGCCTGATTCATAGTAAGTTCAAACTGACCAACATTCGTACCCACCAGGAAACGATCTTCTAATGGAATAAGTGTTGTCGTCAGACTGTTCTCACCCAAGTATTTCAGAGTCTCATTCCTATTCTTATTGATGAGTGCTGTGGCGTCCTCCACTCGTGCGACAGTAAACTCCGGATCTGGAATCTGACGATACATCTCTTCCTCGTATTCACCCATGGCAAATCTATATATTGTGGAAGAGCTTGGGTATACATAATATATATAGTCCCCCTTTACTGTCAGTCTGGACTCTACACTCAGTAGCTGTAAGACCTTATCCTCCTGCGAAAGCTTTCCAATATGTGCCAAAAATCGGTGATTGTCTATATCGTAAACATCCATCAAGTCATTAGCTCCACCGCTATTATAGAATATCACTAGATCCTTATTATAGATCTTGAAATCCTCAATGGCTGTACTAAATCCTGTGATTTCACTGATGAAGTTCCCATCACGGTCGTATCTCATTAGTTTCAATGTCCCACTGTCCCAGACATAGAGCATAGGATTCTTCGATTCGATGCTTTCAGCACTGATATACTCTCCGGGACCTTGACCCTTGTGCCGGATGACTTGAAGTTGAGTACCCGAGATACCGTACTTGACGATCTCATCACCTGACAGCACATAAAAGGTGGTATCGTCAAGGAATGTAACGTCTGATACCGGCATTAGGGTAGTCAAATTCTCCTGCAGTGTACACACAAACGTACTATCCACCCCCAAATCCCCCTCAATTAAATGCACCTTACCTTCACTTTTCCCTTGACAGTTGATGCACAAAAAAGAAATAATTGAAGCATAGATCCACGAGCTAAGCTTACCAAGATGGTTTTCCAATAAGAGTTCCTTTTTAATCCTCATCTTCGTTATTCCATCATGGAGATTTATGATGAATACACATGTTTTCAAACTTGTCTCCAAGGTACAGAATATAAGTGACTTAGAGCGTTATGGTCATGAGTGAGGATGTGTTGTGAAGCTATTTCCAACCGAGCTTACAACTCATTGATTACAAACCGTTTAGACAAACCCATTAATTGTATTCGATAAACTAATTAGTTTATGTCTGCAAACTCATTAGTTTGTGTTCGTAAACTCATTAGTTTATAACTACAAACTCATTAGTTTATGGAAGAAAGCTCATGAGTTTAGGACTGGTCTGAAGCCATACTTCTTCCGGCACACAAAAGGGGATGCTCCGAAATGAATCGAAGCATCCCCTCTGTATTGAGTCTGTCAATGGCTCTATTAGCCGAAGTATCTTAGGATCGTGCCTTGACTACTTCTGCCAGATCAGTTTGATATCAAGTTCATCACCACCCATACGCTCCACTGCTTTGGAGTAGTTGACTCTATTGTTGCGCTGAAGTATGGCAGGATACTTGAAGCGGCGAGGCATACCGCGACCTTCAAGGACACCATCGCCTACAGGCATCTTCGGGAATCCGGTACGATTGTGTTCGAACCACTGCTGATAATCACAAAAGAAGAGGGCATAGAACTTCTGAAGCATGATCCTCTCCAAGGTACCATCGTAGGCGGTAAGTGGATTGGAGAAGTAATCTGCGGGAACCTCCCCACCCCAGCGTGTGATGGCAGCTTCTACCCCCTTTCGATAGTGCTCTGCAGCATCGGCAACGGGAAGTATACCACGCTGTGCAAGCTCTGCGAGGATGAATTCCACCTCTGCATAGCTCATCATCATGAGATGCATGGGTGGGATCACGATGGCACGATTGGGAAGTGAACCATTGAAGGAGGGCTGGATATTATATCCACTGGGCCATCCTACGTAGGACTTGTCATTCCCATTGGTAGCCTTGACAGCGAACAGCGGCAAGCGTGGATCCTCCCATGCCACTAGGTTATTGATGAAGAATTCGGAGAGGACCTTGTAGGAAGTGAAGTCCTGAGGACGCACCATGGGAAGCTCTTGGGGATATACTCCGGAGATGGCAAGCTCGGCAGCATCTTCGTTGGACTCAAAGATGGGATACTTCTGAGGGTCTTGGAGGATGCGAGCCAGTTCTGAACGAGCATTCAATTCCGGAATGGTTAAGCCGCGAAGGAGTACACGAAGACGCAGGGAATTGGTGAACTTCTTCCACTTTCCCAGATCATTCTGATAGAGCATCTCCCCATCGGTATTATACTTGAGTGCTCCCTCCTTGGTGTAGAGCAGGTTGGCAGAGTCCAGCTGAGTGATGATGTTGCGGTAGACCTCTGTCTGCGTATCGAATTTAGGCATGAAGATCTGCTCTTTGGCTCTATTTGCCTCCGTCATGGGGATGTCTCCAAAGGAGTCTACAAGGATACTGTACATCCATCCCTTGAGCGTCTTCGCTATGGCGAGGTAGTCAGGCTCATTGAGTGCTATAGCTTGCTGCTCCATCTCTGCCACGTTATTGAGCCATCTGTAGTATGTCGTCCAGGTACCGTCACCGGAGGCATCACCCTCATTGTACCACCCTGTACTACCGGTACTGTTGGTGGTGACTATGGACTGCATGAGGTGGAAGGTAAAACCATTGTATCGGCTCAAATTATACTTACTTACATTGTAGAGGATGGGATCCAGAAAAACTCCCGGATTGGACTCTTGCATTCGCGTGGGATCGGTATTCAACTCATCAAAATGGGAGCATGAGGAGAGGATTCCTGCAGCCATACCCATGAGTGAAATGGCTATATATTTGATAGATCGCTTCATCTGCGTCATAGATTAACGGTGTAATATTTAGAAACTAACACTGAGGCTCATCCCAAATGACTTGGTGGAGGGTAGTGAACCATTCTCCACCCCTATGACCATCGAGCTTCCATTCAGAGCAGCTATCTCAGGGTCGTACATAGGGTAGTCTGTGAAGGTGAGGAGATTGCGTCCGTAGAGGGAGCATGAGAGACCGGTCATGGGAGTCTTGGAGAGAAGTCTCTTGGGTAGAGTATACTCCAAGCGTACTTCCCGGAGCTTAAGGTAGGAAGCATCGAAGGAGTTGGTCTCCACATTGGCACGGCGATAATACTCTTTATTGTATGCTTCGACTGTAACCAGCTTAGTATTGGGGCTGAAAGTGCCATCACCATTACGTACCACTCCGGGCGCTACCATATATATACCTCCCAGCTGTGTGAGCTTGGGATTACCGGTGATACGGGGATCGTCGGCAGGGATATATCGTTCAGTACCCGGGAGTCGACCATTGAGAGTGTGGGCGAGCTTTCCTTGTTCCGTCATCTTGTGATGTGATTGGGAGTAGATGGTGCCTCCTTTCTGCCCATCCAAGAGGAAGCTAAACTTGAAGTCTTTATACTTAAACTCGTTATAGATGCCTCCTTTCCAGTCCGGACTGGCGTTGGCTACGAACTCCAGGGTGCTGGACTTCTCGGGCAAACCATTGTTCCCTATCACCACTTCGCCGGCATCATTGCGGATAAGCTTGTATCCCCAGAGGTCAGATACAGACCCTCCGACAGTCCCTATGAGAGATACGACAGAACCAACCGTTGCGATCACCTAGTAGTCATCAGACCCTTCAGCAAGGGAGAGGATTTTGTTCCTATTCCAAGCCCACGTGATGAGGGTGCGCCACTTGAAATCGCGGGTGACGATAGGTGTGGCATTCAGCTCTATTTCCGCCCCTTGATTCTGCACTGTTCCGGAATTGATCGTGGCACGTGAGTACCCTGTTGTGGGATCTATCGGAGCATCAAGGATCTGATTGCGAGTACGATTGTAGTAATAGGTGAAGTCTAAGCCCAACCTGTCCTGATACATTCGGTAGTCGAATCCGACTTCGTAGTTCGTCGAGATCTCGGGAAGGAATTTTTGGTTGTACAGAGTGGTGGGAAGTACCAGAGATCCCGGCAGATCGCTCGTGGTGTAGTACTGGGAAGTCTTGTAGGGATCCGTATCATTACCTACCTGAGCCACGGAAGCTCTGAGCTTGAAGAAGCTTATTTCACGAGGCATGGAGAAGAGTTCGTTGATTATGGCACTGGCATTCAATGAGGGATAAAAGAAGGATCTATTCTCCTTGGGAAGGGTGGATGACCAGTCATTTCGACCGGTAACATCCAGGAAGATCATATCCTTGTAGGAGAAGTTGCCCAAAAAGTATAGGCTGTTGATGGCTTTATTGCGGATTCGGGTGATCACTTGAGGATTCGAAGATCCGTTAGCCAGCTTGAAGATCCCCGGGGTCTTGAGACCATTCACGGAAGAGGCGAGATAGTCGTACTTGCTCATCATCAGGTTACCTCCGGCAGAGACATTCATCCCTATGCTATTCTTATATTTATCGTGGTAGGACAAGAGGAAGTCATTGTTGATCTCATAGTCGAAGACATTCTCTTTCTTGAAAAATCCCTTCCCGAAGACCACATCACTCACCGGTCTATGCTGCTCACGCATGTCTGCAGAGAGCTGAAGTCCTGACCGAAGCATGAGATCTATATTCTTATTGAACGAAAAAGTTGTGGAGAGGCTCGTGATATTACTGTGCTTTTGAGCAGGGTTTACTGCTTCATAGAGAATCACGAAAGGATTACCGATATAGGAACTATAAGGCTGAAGTTGTCGGACGTTTTCCTGCCCAAATCTCCACATCGGACGCAGCCAATCCAGATTCACATTAGGATTCTGGAAGATCAAGAAGTAGGAGATGGAGTTACTATTGTATCCCAAAGCCGGGGTATTGTCGACCTTACGGTTTGTATAGCTCGTGCGGTAGTCTAGCCTGAGACGCTTGGAAAGCTGCTGCTGCCCTGATACACTAAGGGTATACCTCCTATAACCGGTATTGGGGAGGATCCACTCATTTTTTGAGTGGGTAAAAGCTCCTCGAACCGAACCTTTGTCACTCTTACCGGTCACCGCAACGCTATTGGTTACGGTATATCCGGTGCGGAAGAGATCCTTTCTATTGTTGGGATAGGCTACCCAAGGGGTGGCTTCAGCCCCCCTACCCTGCACTTCAGGATCATACTGAAAAAATGATACGTTCGGGTCAAACTTTGCTCCATAAGCACTACTGGTACCGCTAGTTCCGGAATTACCATCGGGAGAAGGACCGTAAGAATAGTACTGACGCCCCTCATAGATAGTCCCCTTCTTCCCAATATTGGAGGGTAAACCTTGCCCAAACTCATACTGAAAGTCGGGCCATCTCATCACATCATCTATATTCAGATTCATGCTGTAGGATACTCCGATACCCTTCTTGGCATTGGCGCCCGTCTTTGTGGTGATCAGTATCACACCATTGGCTGCTCTCGAACCATAAAGAGCGGTAGCACTGGGACCTTTAAGTACCTGGATATCCGCAATATCACTGGGGTTGATATCTGCAAAACCATTACCATAGTCTATAGAGAGCTCCGAAGCTGCTCCTGCACCGTAAGCCGATCCCGGGTTGGTAATCTCACTACTCATTGGGACACCATCGACGATGATCAGAGCATTGTTGCCATTGACATTGAGAGAGACATCCCCGCGCAAGGATATTCGGGTAGACGACAGAGGACCTCCGGGAGACACTATATTAAGCCCTGCCACCTTTCCACTTAATCCTGTAGACCAGTTATTAGGCATCGTATTGGTGATGGCTGAGCCTTCCAAGTTCTCTGTCGAGTAGCCCAAGGACCTCGCTTCACGTTTGATACCCAGAGCAGTGACTACTACCTCTTCGAGTAGCTGATTGTCCTCATGCAGTACCACATCCAAAGTCTTCCGACCCTCTCTGGCTTGCTCCAGGGTTGTGAAACCAATGTAGGAGAAAACTACCGTGGCATCCTCCGGCATACTCAGACTATAGGCACCATCCAGATTGGTTACAGTACCATTCGTCGTCCCTTTCTGCACCACATGTACTCCTATCAAAGGTGTATTGGAAGCATCTCGGACATGTCCTCTAAGAATACTTTGCTGCGCATACACTCCCGGCGCAAGTGCCCAAAAGCTCAGCAATAGCCCGGCAACACTGCGGGGCAATTTCACTCTCATCATAATTAAATCAGATAGAATTGAAGGTTTGAATTATCCTCCGCAAAGAAAGAGATTCAATGTTTCGAAACGGTTTAGATTCAGATAAGAAACACCCCATACTCCTTCCCTTCACTTCGAAGTCTGTCGTATCTCTTCCAACGTATATATTCGAAAATGTGTGCCTATCATCTTGTCCATTTCTTCATCGTTTAGGTTTAAACTTCACCTTCTCTTCTAAACACCTTTCCCCTTACTCCCAACCCCGGGAAATCCATCGAAAATGAGCCATTTTTATCCCTCCATAACTAACTGATTATTAACACCTTGACAAGGGAGAAAATTACCCCGCGTTTTTGTCAAAAAAAGGCGGGGTAATCCAATAATTAGTCGGACATTTTTTTTGAATTACCCCGCCTTTTGTTTTTAGGTGCTTTGGGGAGTCCCGAATTCCGGTCCGGGGATGGTAGTTAACATCAAACGATATGAGATTACCCTCACCTTCAAACTTAAGAAGAAGATAATTTGTAATCTCCTCAACACAATACGTTTCTTTCTCCCTCAGTCAGATGCCTATCACATCAAATTGCGAATTAGCAGGGTGAAGCGGTATCGGAGGGGTTCGCTTATTATGGCTATATTTGGGCGAAAAGATTTTCCAGATTTTTCCATATGAGTCTCCGTATTCCTCTTATACTTCCATTATTACTATCCTTTAGCACCACTCTATTCTGTCCGCACGTCTCTGCACGGGATCCTAAGGGACGATTTGTCGTGATGATTGATCCGGGACACGGAGGGCATGACAGTGGGGCTAAGGGTGCCAGAGGATTGGAGAAGAATATTAACCTGAATGTAGCGCTCAAAGTCGGCGAGCACCTTAAAAGCATAAGACCCGACATCATCGTAAAGTATACTCGTAAGAAGGATGAATTCATAGGACTTATGGAGCGTGCGCAGATGGCTAACAAGGCTAAGGCGGACCTCTTCGTGTCTATACATACCAACTCCGCCGGACGCAAAGGAACCTCGGCACGGGGTAGTGAGACCTACGTGCTTGGTCTGCACCGGACTGCAGATAACCTGGAAGTGGCTAAGAAGGAGAATGCTGCAATACTCCTCGAAGATGATTATAGCCGTAAGTATGAGGGATTTGACCCTAACTCTAGCGAATCCTATATCATGTTTGAATTCATCCAGAACAAGCATCTCGAGAATAGCCTGAAGGTGGCGCGTGAAGTGCAGCAGGGGATGGTCTCTGTGGGTATGCCGAATAGGGGTGTCAGACAAGCGGGGTTTCTAGTAATACGTGAGACATCTATGCCGAGCATCCTCGTTGAACTCGGGTTCATCTCTAACAAAAAAGAGGAGCAGTACTTGATGTCCGCCAAGGGTGCCAATGAGCTGGGCAAGAGTATTGCTCGGGGCATCAGCAAGTATGAACAGGTTCTGGCTAATCGATCTGGTATCAAAGCTAACGGTAATACACAAACAGCGTCCCGAGTGAAAGCAGCTGAAGCTAGCAATAACGCCAATGTCGATTTCCCGGGCGCTGAAGGTCTGATCTATCGAATACAGGTGCATGCAGATAAGCGAAAGCTCAAGGCAAGTGATCCGGTATTCAAAGGTTACAGAAATGGTCTCACCTACTATATCGAAGATGGTCTCTATAAGTACACACTCTACGAGACTCCGGACCTGAGTGAGGCAAAACGTCTGCGCAAGGAGCTGAGTCCCAAATTTAAAGGATGCTTCATAGTCAGCTTCCTGGAGGGAGAGAAGCAGTCCGCAATCTACTGATTCAACGGTTTTGACTCTCGGGGATAGCCCGATTTTACCGCTTTAGGGAACTTTCCCATCAGACTTTTTCATTTATTACCCCTATCTTTGTACAGCCTCGGTTGGGGTATACATTAAGGCTCGGTAGCTTAGCTGAATAGAGCATCGGATTCCGGTTCCGAAGGTCCTGGGTTTGAATCCCAGCCGAGTCACTTAGGAGAAACGTGAAGTATAAATCCGGATTCACAGTTCGGAAGCCTTCAGGGGCTTTTATCTTTCACGAAGAATCCTTTTATTTGTAGAAGCTACGCTTGTAGTATGCACCTCTATGAAACTATAGATTAACATCAAAACAGATACTCCATGAACTTGAAGAAAAGTATAGGCGTGATCGTACTCCTGATCGGTGCAATTATCCTGATCTACCTCGGAGTCGCAGGAACAGGGCAGTCCAACACAATGCTCGGTATCGGATTGGCACTTGTGGTCATAGGCTTCTTGGGACATATCTTCCTGAACAAATATTCCGGGAGAGACGCCTAGACACCGGAGAGCAAGAGAACTATTTATCTATAACTATGCCCAAAAGAGGGAGGAGAGACTTACCGGTGAGTGAGTCCCTTCTGTCTCTTTTTTCGTCTTTTATTCAGTACGACAACAGTTAAAAACAATCCCTCGTGGAAATAAATACAATGGAGATAAGCCCTAAAAGACCTCATCGCTTGGTTGTATGTGGGGCTTCCGGCATGCTTGCAAGTCAGCTGATTTTTCTGGTTTGTGCGGAAGGGTATGTCCGAGAGCTGGTCCTTCATGGTTCCGATCTCAAGCGCCTCAGGGGGGTTGAGGAGGAGATCAGGGACGCCGGGTTTGACCTTGAACTCACGCTCACTACTGACCTAAGGGAGGCTGTGTCAAGTGGAGGAGATATCTTCTATGCCACCAGCGTACGCTCCGGCAGCCTCACTCGAGAGGAGATGCTCCTGGATAATGCTCCGTCAGCACGTGATACGGGTATGGCAATAGCTGAGGCAGAAGGATCTATCCACCGCGTGGTATGCGTCTCAAACCCCTCGGATCTCGTGGGACTCTCGATACTGGTACATAGTAGACTGCATCCTGAGCAGGTGATGTCGCTCTCGGCATTGGATACAATGCGATATCAGAAGGAACTCATACGTGCCCTAGGTATACGTAGGGCAGATATTCTTGATGGTTGGACCCTCGGAAGCCATGATGAGTCTATGGCGGTGATGCGTGATACACCACGAATCAATGGAAAAAGTCTGGACCAATTGATCCACGAAGGTCTACTCTCTGAGTCTAAGTATGAGGAGATACGGCATGGTGTGGTCAAGGGAGGCGCGAGGATCATCAAGCTAAGAGGACATACTTCGTACCAGAGTCCTGCGTGGCTGGCATACCTTATGCTCAGGGCAACAGACGAGAATCCGTTCTCACTCCCTACAGCTAGGTATCTGCATACGGATGGATTTGAGCATATTTTCCTATCCCTTCCCGGAGAGATCGGGAGCAGGGGTTGCTTTCAGGAGTCCCTAGAGATCAGTAAGAGAGACTATGAGGAGCTGAAGAGATCGTACGCATCTGTGCGTGAACAGAGAGATATTCTGATAGAGAATGGCCTTCTGCCCCCCATAGATCAATGGAGGGAGGAGTTACATAATATGTTGAGTCCGGAAGTGAGCTGCAAGTAGATGCACAAACCATAACCTATGAATGTGTTAAGAAGCACGATATGATAAAAGTATATAGCAGGGAATATACAGAGTATGTGGAGAGTAATGCGTTGGGAGCCAAGGGAAATCTGAGCTCATTGGAGCTGTGTGAGCAACTCGCCAACGCCTTTTGTGCCAAGTTTAGGATGAACTTTGGGGACCATCGCAAGGTGATAGTCTTTGCAGGTCCCGGTCGTAATGGTGCTGTAGCACTGGCTATCTCCCGCATTTTGCTGGACTACTCGGAATCTCGAGAGGTAGTTCTCCTGAATCCTACCGGTCTCCTCTCCGATGATTGTGCCACTAATGCCCGGCGATTGAGAGACACCGGAGTGGCACTTAGGGAAGTAACCACCTCCTTTCATCCTCCCGTGATTCACGAAGAGGATATCGTCATCGATGGTATCTGTGGCATAGAACTAAATGTACCCTTCGATGGCAGCCTCGCTATGGTAGCTCAGTATATCAATAAGCGGGCTTCTACCGTAGTATCCATAGACGTTCCATCCGGATTGATGAGTGAAAACAATGAAGGAAACCTGATGGATCATGTCGTCAGAGCCACCTATACTTACACTTTTTACGGTCCCAAACTCTCCTTCTTCCTGAGGGAAAATGCTGAGTACGTGGGCAAATGGCAAATTATAGACATACGTCTGGACGACGGGGGACCCAACAAGATGGTAACTAACTATCTCTTCTCCGTCTCAGACATGGATGGAAGGATCCCCCCACGACCGCGCTTTAGTAATAAATATGACTACGGGAGAGTGGCTTTGATAGCAGGTAGCAAAGGCATGATGGGGGCTGCAATCCTTGCAGGTCGCGCCTGCATGCGGTCCGGAGCCGGACATCTGACGATACATGTGCCAGCCGGACTGGCTCAGACTATCCACTCTTCTCTCCCGGAAGCACTTGTGGATGAGGATATGGACGGGGATCATTTTTCTGTCTTCTCGGGTGCGGATCGCTATGATGCCATAGCTGTGGGTCCGGGATTGGGTCGTCATTTTTCGAGTGCTGCTGCCCTGGAAGCTCTCTTGGGCTACTACAAGAAACCAATGGTACTGGATGCAGACGCCATACACTTGCTTGCAGCCAACGAATCACTCCTTGATCGTATCCCACAGGACTCTATTCTTACGCCACATTCGGGGGAGTTTGATGCCTTGGCAGGTGAGAGTTTATCGGACTATGAACGACTCCAAAAGGCGAAAGAGTTCGCCCAAAAGTATCGCGTCAACCTCGTTCTCAAGGGAGCATACACAGCAATCTGCTCGAAACAGGGACGCATCTTTTTCAATACCACAGGAAATCCCGGCATGGCTACAGCAGGCACCGGGGATGTCCTCACGGGAAGTATCCTCGCACTCCTCGGTCGTGGTTTTCAACCGCTCCTGGCAGCACTCGTAGGAGTCTTCGTCAACGGGTATGCCGGGGATAGATATGCTGAAGATTTCAGCGCTGAAAGCCTGATGGCAAGCGATGTTATAGACTATTTGCCCAAGGTATTTAAGTACTTTAAGAGTGACATAAACTGACATTTATCCTCAGATTTCGTTGACAATCAGCGCTGTTGTAACCATATCTTCGCATCCTTTTTGTATATTAACCCTGTAATAGATCGTTTATAAGAGTTCAATATGGAAAAGAATGTGGGTTTTCGCGGCGAATTTATGCTGGATCACGCATCGGTACGCAGTATCTGGAATCAAATATCTACCTCACGAGGTCTCAGTGAGTGGCTGGCTCCCAAGGTGGATGTCTCGGTCAAACACATTAAAATAGACTGGGATGGTGAGGGTGATTTGCGCGAAGCTACCATCGTTGAGCGTGATCCGGATCACTTTATCAAGTGGGTATGGGACGATGATGAGAGGTCTTTTGTTACCATGGAGATTGTCAAGACCGAGCTCACCTCCACAGTCTCTTTGCTCGTAGAAGACAATGATGTGGAGATGGAGACGGATGTCTTGCGCGAACTTTGGGAATATCACATCGAGCAACTCCGTAGAACTCTCGGTATAGATTAGCACAAAGTCCCGAGAAAGAGTAGTTAGAGTCTGACTTAGGTCCTCTCCACTACGACAAGAGACGCACCGGAAATAAGAGTTTTGAGGCTCTTTTTCCGGTGCGTCTCTTGCTTTTATCTGCTAATGGGAGGGGGTATCAGCTACACTTTGAAGCTCCGCAATTGGTACAGATTAGACATCCCTCCTGATATACCAAGGTCTCCTGACCACAATTGGGGCACTTCTGTCCCGAAGCCCTATCACCATTGGTGACATATCTCCGGAGAGCACGCTCGACACCATTCTTCCACGTATTGATAGACTCATCATTAAGATCCATACCCTGTACCAGTTGGATCACCTGATCGATAGGCATACCATAACGCAATACGCCGGAGATCAGCTTGGCATAGTTCCAGAATTCCGGATTAAACTTGGTGTCCAAACCCTCAATGGTGATCTTAAACCCGCGCTTATTGCGGAATTGGAAGTCATAATGCTTGACTCCGGACTCGTCATAATTCTTGATAATGAGTCCCTCGCTCACATTCTTGGGTACCATGATCCCCTCATCATCATCTGCCAGACCCGTAAAGATTTCGTACGGCTTACCATCTTTTAGCCCCACAAAGGCGATCCACTTCTCCTTATTGTTCTGGAATCTCACGATATCAGCCTCGAGTACCTTCGGGCGTTTCAGCTGCTCTGCTGGCTGGGGGATATTCAGTGTAGGCTGAGGCGTAGGAGTTTCAGTTTTTGTCTCACTCTTCTTCGTGGAGATCAGCACCCCGCTACGAGAGCCTTCACGGTAGACAGTGCAACCTTTGCATCCCTCTTTCCAGGCAGTTACATAGAGTTCGTTAACCAGTTCCTCGGTGGTATCCTCAGGCAGATTGATGGTGACGCTGATGGAGTGATCTACCCACTTCTGGATCTTACCCTGCATTCGCACCTTAGCCACCCAGTCTATATCCGACGAGGTAGCCTTGTGATAGGGAGATTTAGCTACCAACTCATCCAGCTCCTCCTGCGAATACCTCTTGTCAGGATCGAAGCCTGCAGTCCGCATCCAGGTCACGAACTTGTGATGATACACGGTATACTCCTCAAAGCTATCCCCTACTTCATCCACATAGTCTATGACAACATTCTTGTCTCCGGGATTCACCTTCCTTCTACGCTTGTATACAGGCATGAATACCGGTTCTATTCCTGACGAAGTCTGAGACATAAGGCTGGTAGTTCCGGTAGGTGCTATGGTTAGACAAGCGATATTTCGACGTCCATACTTAGCCATATCCTCATAGAGTGCAGGGTCAGCCTCCTTGATCCGTAGGATAAAGGGGTTATTCTCCTCTCTTTTGCTATCATAGATCTCGAAGTGTCCACGCTCGCGAGCCATCTCCACCGAGCTCCTGTAGGCAGCTAATGCCAGAGCCTGCTGAACCTTCACAGCAAAGTCGGTCGCCTCCTCTGTACCATAGGTCAGTCCCAAAGCTGCCAGCATATCCCCTTCTGCGGTGATACCTACCCCTGTACGTCTTCCCTGGAGAGTCTTTTTGCGGATCTTCTGCCACAATTGATACTCACAGAGCTTGATATCATCGCTCTCAGGGTCGCTCTCTACCTTCTTGAGGATCATATCAATCTTCTCTGCCTCCAAGTCAATTATGTCATCCATCATACGCTGAGCCACCATGACATGTTCTCTAAATAGATCAAAGTCAAAGTATGCATCTTTCGTGAAGGGGCTCTTGACATAGCTATAGAGGTTGATCGCTAGCAGACGACAGCTATCGTACGGACACAGGGGGATCTCTCCGCAAGGATTAGTTGAGACAGTACGGAATCCCAGATCTGCATAGCAGTCCGGAATAGACTCCCTGAGTATCGTATCCCAGAATAATATTCCGGGCTCTGCACTCTTCCAAGCATTGTGGATGATCTTGTTCCATAGCTCACGCGCCCGGATTACCTTCTTCACCTTGGGATTGTCGGAATCGATGGGGTACTGCAAAGTATATTCATCATCCTCTACGACAGCCTTCATGAATTCATCATCAATCCTGACAGATACATTAGCTCCGGTCACTTTACCCTCGATCATCTTGGCATCTATGAAGGATTCGCTATCCGGATGTTTGATAGAGACTGAGAGCATCAGAGCACCACGTCGACCATCCTGTGCCACCTCACGCGTGGAGTTGGAGAAGCGTTCCATAAAGGGCACAAGCCCTGTGGAGGTCAGCGCAGAGTTCTTGACAGGAGAGCCTTTCGGTCGGATGTGGGAGAGGTCATGTCCCACTCCACCACGTCTCTTCATCAGCTGTACCTGCTCCTCATCGATCTTGAAGATCGCACCATAGCTATCTGCCGAGCCATCCAGCCCTATCACGAAGCAGTTGGAGAGCGATGCTACCTGAAACTTGTTACCAATCCCCGTCATGGGGCTACCCTGTGGGATGATATACTTGAAGTGGTCCAGGAGAGAGTATATCTTCTCCTCACTCATGGGTTCCTTGTACTTCTTTTCTACTCTCGCAATCTCAGAAGCTATGCGACGGTGCATATCTGCCGGAGTCTTCTCGTAGAGGTTACCAAAAGGGTCTTTCAAAGCATACTTCGTAGCCCAGACTTTTGCGGCAAGTTCATCGCCCCGAAAGTAGTCTCGGGTCGCCTCAAATGCCTCATCGTAGGTATAGGTCTTATCGCTCATAGATTTAGAATATATAATGGGGTTAGATTCTTGTCAACAAAAGTAGTCCAAATTGAAATAAGTTCCTGCTAATTGGAAAGAAGTTCGAGAATAATAATCCTAAAGTTTTCCAAAACTATTATTATTCATCTTTAAATCAGATAGATACAAAATAGAATCCCCTAACAAGTTTTCCAAATAGAATCACTTCTAACAAACCCCAAGATATGCAAAGGACTACCATAAGGAATTCAAATCCAAATTTTTATGCACACGAATACCGATCAAAAATCGATTCATTGGCGGGGAAATAAATGTCACTCACGCGACATTGAAATAGTAACGCCCTAATTCCGCCCTAATCACTCAGCTGGTTAGATATGGAAGAGGATACATTTTAAGGACCTCCTCACTCTGAGAGGGGGAGAAAAGGATATCTTTGCGTGTAATTATATGTACTACACTTTATTATGAATAGATTTCTAGCTCTCTTAAGTCTCCTTTTTATTACCGGCTCAGTTATCTCTTATGCACAGACCGACTCCCTCCGGATGCGGATCGAAACCCATGGAGTACTCTCTACCGGATCTACTGCACCCTTCTGGACTGTGCATGGCAAGGAGGGACTCAGGGAACCCGACGCACGATCTGCCCAGATCGTCCTGGGAGGGAGCTATCATCACAGCATATCCGATCGATGGGACTTGAGTGCAGAGCTTTCAGGTATAGTCTCTACGGGGCGTACACCCTTCTATCATCTGCAGCGCGCCGGAGTATCGGTGAGTCACCCTCTAATTGAGCTCAAAGTTGGCGCTTTACCTTATAGACACTCTCTTGATTTCTCGACCTTGAGCTCGGGTGCCATGACTATGTCCGACAATATTAGCCCTATACCTATGGTGATGTTGCGGACACCGGACTTCCTTTCATTACCCTACACCCAAGATTTTGCTTCGGTATACGTTGATTTTGGTGTCGGAAAGTTGTGGGATGGTACCTATCTGGCTCACTATATTCCGGAACGGTCGGTTGGACACTACACCCTCAATCCTAACTGGCACAGCAAGGCGTTCTATCTCAGATTGGGTAGGAGGAGAGCAGATTTTCCCCTCCTCTTCACCCTCGGGGGGATTCATGCTGCACAGTGGGGTGGTAAGGATACCCGTGAGGAGAGATCCAAGCCTGCCACGTTCAGTGACTTCCTACGTGTGGTGCTGGCAAAGAGTGGCGGTGAGGAGGCTTCGGTGAGCGATCAGATAAATGTTCTCGGAAATCACTTCGGTCACTATCTCCTTCAGCTAGACTACTACTCCCCTATAGGCAGGTGGCAGGCGTACAATCAGCACTATTTTGAGGATAAGTCCGGGATGGAGTGGAGCAATGGTGGGGACGGTCTATGGGGCGTTAGATGGTGCACAGATCGTCCCGGAATAGTGAAAGATCTCTTGGTGGAGTACCTCACGACCCTAAATCAGTCAGGAGGATTCCACATACTGCAGTTTCATCGACCCAATGGTGAAGGTAGAGGGGGTGGTGCCGATAATTATTACAACAACGGTGAATACGCTCAGGGGACCACTTACATGGGTATGGGCATAGGGAATCCCTTGCTCCTCTCCCCACTCTACAATACCAAGCCCATGGTGGGTGGCTTCAGGGACAACCGCTTACAGGCTGTCCATTTCGGAATGGGTGGAGACCTCCCCTACCATATCAGTTATAGTATGAAGCTCTCATGGGTCAAGTCTATGGGACTGATGGGTTCTCCTCATGCTGAACCGCGCCATGGAGTGTTCAGCTATATATCAGCTACGGTACCCCTGAAGAGAATCCCGGGACTGACAATGCATGTGGAAGGAGGATTAGATGGAGGAGACTATACTCCCAAGAGTGCTGGATTAGGGATCGGTCTCATTTATTGTCCTTCTCTATTTTGAAGGTATCCCGGACGTTACCAATGAGTTCGTCCCGCCATTCGAAGTAATTATTGGTGATCTGGTTGAAGAAGTCAATCACGCTCTTGCCTTTGATTGAGGACATATCCCCGGTTACGATATGGAGTTCCCTTGGAGATACCTCTATCTCCAACCTGTCAGTAGGCGGTTTCGGGTCGCCATCCAGATGGTAAGGGGTGGGCGCCTTTGCCTCTATGAGGATCTTGTGTCCTCGGTAGAGCCGGGTGTAGGGATTCTTTCCCAATCCTTTAGAAAATAGTTGAATAGCCACCTGGGCAGCCTCCAGAGCAGGAAACTCACGGATAACCGTGACATCCAACATCCTATCGGTGATGCTTGCTCCGGGGGCTATGAATGCGTTATTGCCATACTGGGAAGCGTTGGCAGCCGCTATGAGAAACGCACGATGGCGGGATTGTTCCCCATCCACGGTAAGGGTGTAGAGCTCCGGGGTATGGTTGAAGAATGTCTGGACAGAATCCTTGACATAAGTCATCGGTCCTCTCGAAGTACTCTTGGCAAACTCCGTGGAGACTGAGCCATCGAATCCCATACCACACGTACAGAAGAAAGGGTCACCATTGGCAACGCAAGTGTCTATGGTCGCTCTCCTATCTTGAAGGAGACACTCTATAGCATCTTCAGGAGAGAGGGGGATCTCCAATTCGCGTGCAAGACCGTTTCCACTACCTCGGGGGATGATGCCCATTGTCTGCTCGGTTCCTCGCAGGGACTGTCCCACCTCATTCACCGTACCATCTCCACCGACAGCACAGATGACATCGTACCTACCTATACTCTCTCGGGCTATCTCTGTGGCATGTCCGGCTCTCTCTGTATAGCATAGCGATACCTCGTGACCCATCTCCTTGAAGCGTCTGAGGAACCTCTCCGCATCATTGCGACGCTGAGCCGACGAGCCGGACAGGGGGTTGGAGATCAGCAGATATTTCATAGCCTTAGTGATGAAGTGCGGCAACTTCTTTACTTCTAAGTTTTGAAGCCAGCAGAATGGTTGTAGGTATCCGAGTGAGGAGTGACGGATCTTGGGCAATAAGTCTCTTCCACGTATCGTAGGGTATCAGCAGCAGATCATACTCCTTGAGCACAAGTTCGGTGAGATCATGCCCCATAAGAGTAGGTATACCATAGAGCGTGCCCGACTTAGAGGTAGGATCCGTGATATCGTCCCCCAGATCCAGGCATTCGCATTTGGATTTTGCCCCACTCAGGAGCAATTTGACAAGGGATATGTACTTTGAAATATCCGAGGAGTCAGGGTCATGAACCACCAGAATACTCTCTGCAGGACGATCTAACCCTCTGTCAATAACTATCCCCACAGAACAATCAGCGCGTCGGACAAATACCTCACTCTTGTCTTGCATCAGCTGGTTGAGAGCAAAGAGCGAAGATGCTCCGGCAAAAGCCAACCCGAAACGTCCTCGGAAACGGCTCCTCATCCTATTGATCTCTACGTCCTTGGGGAGGTGCGAGAGATCCACACCGGCTCCGACCATAAGCAGATCCACAGACTCTTGGGAGGTAGCCTCAATGATTGACTCTGTAGGATCATCAGTGACTTCATAGAGCTCATTGACCTTCCACTCCCTCTTTTCCGCATATTCGCTTACCGACTTGAAGTTGGAAGTGCGGAAGTGCTCTGCTTGTACGGGACTGATATCTGACCCCACTGTCATATGCATCGCAGTAACGGCATATTTCTCTCGGTCTTTGGCGAAGAATGTATCGATGACCCGTAGGATAATAAGTGCAGTACTGGTTCGTCCAAAAGAGAATAATACGTGAAAAGCAGCCTCCACTCCGGACTCTCCATGGCTCTGACGACGGCGCATAATACTTTTGGTAAAATCCAGCAGAGGCGTTGTCATGACTGTGGTTACCAAAGTCATTAGCACCAATATTGCATATATAACGGGAGAAAGTATGCCCAACTGGTACCCCATGGAGAGCACTATAAGCTCCATAAGCCCTCTCGTATTCATCAAGATTCCGATGATGAGACTATCATGCTTGGACTCTCCCACGACACGTGCCGAGGCATAGGTGCCACCAAGCTTCCCAAGCACTGCGAGGATGATCAAACCCAGAGTGATCAACCAATGCTCGGGGGTATTCAGTAATCCTATCTCAGTCTGCAGACCACTGGTCACAAAGAAGAGTGGAAGGAAGATGCTGAGTGAGACGTCCTCCACCTTATCCGTGAGGATCCTCCTAAACTTCGCATCCTCCGGCATAATGACGCCCGCCATAAAGGCACCGAATAGTGCATGAAGACCCAGGATCTCCGTTACATAGGATGACAGCAAAAGGGTCAGGAAGATAGCTGCAATGACCCCCTTTCCCACGATCTCACTATTGTCAAAAACCTTCCCCACAAGCTTGAAGATCGGGCGAACCACTAAGAACATCACACCCACATATATCGCAGCAAAAAGTACGGTAAAGAGTGCACTCGCAGCTGATCCTGCTTGGGCGATAGCCATAATCACCGCAATCATGCACCATGCCGTAATATCACCTGCAGCAGCACTTGAGAGTGAAAGCATCCCAATGTGGGAGTTCATCTGTCCCCGCTCCTGAACGATTCGTGCCAGGACCGGAAAGGCGGTAATACTCATGGCGATCCCCATAAAGAGAGCAAAAGGCAAAAGGGTGGATCCCTCGACACCATAATCAGCAAAGAGGGGTATGGCAGCCAAAGCACCGAGGACGAATGGGACAATGATTCCGGTATGTGAGATGATGAGTGTCTTGCGCAGATGCTTTTTGATCTCAGAGATCTCCAGCTCCATCCCGATCACAAACATGAATAGTATCAGCCCAAACTGGGAGAGCAATGAGATATTTGGAAGGGATTCTATGGGAAAAATAGTACGAAAAAGATCCGGAAACAGTAGTCCCAATACCGAAGGACCAAGAATGATCCCGGCAATGATCTCCCCTATCACCGTAGGCTGCCCTATCTTCATGAAGATCCAAGCCACGGCTCTCGCAGCGATAAGGATGATCAATACCTGCGCCAGTAAGAGACCAAACTCTGAAGAAGCATGGTCGCCCACAAAACCCAAAAACGTATTGAAATTCAGTCTAAGGGATTCTCCCAGGGTAAGCCCTTCAAGAGTATCGGGCTGCTCAGACATGAAATTGATGCCCCAGACCGACACCAAGCCCAATAAGAGCATTCCGATATAAAAGATATTCTCTCTACGTCTGTTGGGAGTACTCATAAATACTTGGTAAATACTTGGTCATTACTTTCTGCTATGTAAAGATAACACATTCACCCAAAGTTCCCCTTAGAGCTCACAAAACTCATCCTAAGCTCCCCCCAAATGGTCTAATTCGCAAACTAATGTGATGGGCAGGTGAGAAAAAAAAATGATACACAGGATAATCTCATGACCGCTGTCGCTATCCACCCTTGACCGGCATCCGGAATCTCAGATAAAGCCTCCCAAAAACAAAAGGCGGGGTAATTATATTCAACTCTCAATGTCCTAATAATCAGATGATTATAAAGAGCTAAAAAGAGCCAATTTCCAAATGATGTGATGGTGACCCGAGGAAAAGGAGTAGCGGTAGAATCTCCCCTTAATTCCGCAAGGTGAGTATTCAGGTTATGCGGAAGGCTCCAATTACTGT
>X289_Eastern_Grey_Kangaroo__coassemble_135_pt1 | contig 19639 bp, 13 predicted proteins | sample X289_Eastern_Grey_Kangaroo__metabat2_low_PE_002 | metagenome-assembled genome bin X289_Eastern_Grey_Kangaroo
TGAGTACTCGGCACGAATGGATTGAGTACTCGGCACGAATGGATTGAGTACTCGGTATGGATGGATTGAGTACTCGGTACGAATGGATTGAGTACTCGGTACGAATGGATTGATAGGATTAAACGAAATAGAAGAGGGTGCGGCATTTTTTACTTTTGCCATACCTCCGAATGAAAAAAGCTCCCGGTCGTCATCTAGGCGACCGGGAGTAATCTGATTGACAATACTACCTTAGAAGGTGAAGCGATAGCCCATACTTGCCATTAAGGCGTGGGTAGCATAGGGTGCAGGGGCTGTGCCTCGGCGGTAAGCGAGGTCAAGCGTGAAGCCATTATACTTTGCCCCAATGCCGGCAGAGAAGGAGCCGGCATTGTACTGACCATACTCGTACCCTGCTCGGAGTGAAAAGAGATTCCAGCCGGTATACTCAGCACCAAGACCCACCATCAGCTGAGGCTGAGTGGGAGGGAGCATATAGTACTTGGCACCTGCAGCGAAGGTCCACTGATGTGTCTCATTAGAGATAAAGTGAAGGTCCACTCCCCCTTGGATAGAGGTGGGGAGGGGATATGCTTCCTTCTTGCTGTAGTATACAGGGGCTCCAAAGTCTGCCACTTTAAGCCCGACATTGAGGTGACCAAAGCTAAGATTCCGGAAGTAATGGGCACCCACAGTAAAAGCTCCGTTCATAGAGATACGAGAGGTGTAGCTCTGGGCAAGGCTACCTGTGGTGAAGAGGCTCAAGCCTTGCCAAACTCTGAAGGCGTACCCAAAGTCCACCGCATATTCCATAGAGGTAAGGCGCTTATTGCTCTCAAGACCATCCGCACTAACCCTAGGCATATTGACCCCGCCAATATATCTATACCCTGCCATAACGGCGTGTCGGGAGTGGAGACGGTAGCCCACGTTAGCATTGAAGTAGAGCGGTGATCCGGCACCCGCCAATTTGGGCAATGCCACGAAACCAATATCTCCGTATCCCGCCTCTGCCGAGTAAAGGAGGGCAGAAGGATTGACGTAGAGGAAATGCCTATCCGTACCCACCATACTCAGACCGCCCATAGCGGCACTGCGGGCATCAGGATTCACTTCAAGAACGGGTAACATACGACCCTGTGCATAGCTTCGTGTAGAAAAAGGAAGGAGTAGCAGGAACCATAGCAGAAGCTTCGTGGCTCCGGAAAGTGTTGTATACTTATTCTTCATTATCATAATTCAGTATCATCGTTTGATAAAACTACGCTCTTCCACTCCCTTAGGTGTTGTGATGAAAAGCCTATAAGCACCGGGTGCCAGCTTCTTGACACTCAGGTCAAGCACTCCATTAAATGAGCGTGGAAGCTTTTTTTTCATCACTTCGCGACCTAGAATATCCAGTACCCTTACCTCTACGTCTCCTAGGTCTTTACTGACAAAGAAGTAGAGATGATCCTTAGCAGGTACAGGGTAGATAGCGTATATCTCAGCAGTACTATCCTTGACCACTCGCACTTTGAAGGAAACAGGGTCGGCGGACTTCTTCCCGTCCGTAGCGTTGAGGTTAATGACCGTAGAACCCTGCTTATGGGCGGTAATGGTGAGCTTATTATCCTCAGACACCTTGGCAGATGCGACGGATCCATCGGTGCTATTAGCAGTTACCTTGAGTGGGAACCTCTTATTATAGTGGTACATATCTCCTAACGGAAGGGTCATATTGGGATCATTTAGTCCTATGACAAGATCCTTCACTTCCGCCGTAAACTTAGGAGCTATATACTCATAGACCTCATAAGGTATTTCGATGGAAGAGGAGCTACCCAACTCATCGGTAAACACTATCTTGACCTTGTAATTTCCTACCGCCTTGACCGGCCATATCGTCACGTCCACTCCATCTTTCGTCTCAGAGACTGATACCCCCTCGCTATTACCTTCAAGCTTAAATTTCCAGGAGTGTCCATCGGGGTCGGATACCTTGAAGCTGAAGTGCTCCTCTACAAGGTTACTCACTGCTACAGTCTCAGTGGGATACCCTGAGGCTGCAGGTGGATGATTGGTAAGCGTAGAGGCAGTGAGGAAGGAGACGGGCGACTTAAGCCCCCATCTATCTACCGCCACAAGAGCGAAGTGGTAGCTAGTGGTGTGGGAAAGACGTTCAACCTTCTTGGTAATAGTCTCTCCTGCCTTCTTGCCACCGTTATTGATGCGTGGGAAGAGGACACCGACTGTGCTGTAATTACTCTCTGTAAGAGTCTCGGAGCCCTGGTAAAGCTCATAATAGAGGGGTGTCTTGTCGTCGTCATCCGCTGGAACAGCCCACTCTAGCTCAAGGTCCAAAAAGCCTGCTTTTTTCAGCTTAAGTTCTGCCTTCTGAGGTGCTTTGTTCTGATTCTTAGCGAAGACACGAGCCGCATCTATATACCCACTGCCCAGGCGCCCCGGGTAGACGGGATTGTAGGCGTTGATGTCAAGAGGGAGGGTAGCTCCCGTGAGTATCTTGAAGAGCTGGTCGCTAGTAAAGCCCGGTCCTCCGAGCTTAGAGACTGCGAGTGCTGCTATGCCGGATACGTGAGGACACGCCATAGAGGTACCCTGCATGTATCCATACTTCTTGCCTGCATACTTAGCAATCTTTGGCGAAAGACAGGAGAGGATGGCACCGCGAGAATTGCGTGACCGGTCTTGGTCTCCACCGGGGGCTGCGATATCTACCCAAGCACCACGGTTGGTAAACCATGACTTTACGAAGTCAGGACCTATAGCTGATACTGCTAGCACCTTCTCATACGCACCCGGGAAGGCCTCGTAGTCGTGGTCTTCATTGCCTGCAGCGAAGATGACGATGCCACCTTTCATTGGGGAGTCTGGACGCTGGTTGCCCTTCTTGTCGCAGCCTGCATACTTGATGAAGTAATCTATCGCAGTACGTAGGGGAGCAGAGAGACCACCGGGTCCGGGATAATCATATCCCCAAGAGTTTTGGCTGATGACAGCACCATTATCTGCTGCATAGACGTAGGTCTTGGCGGCGTCACCATTCTCAGGACGTACTTTCCCATTTATCATAATGTTACGGCGGAAGATAGCCACACTCATGAGGCGTACACCGCTCTCCGGGGTGCCATTGCCACCGGCTACACCACATACCCCAATCCCATTATTATTCCGTGCAGCTACGGTACCTGCTACGTGTGTGCCGTGCGATTCAGAGTCCGGCTCTATTTCGCCCGGCTTTAGCGGGTCTACCATGTAAGTAACGAAGCTGTAGCCGTGGTAGTCATCAACGTACCCGTTGTGGTCGTCGTCAATCCCATTCTTAGGTATCTCATCTGCATTGACCCACATGCTTTGGGCAAGGTCTTCGTGCTCTGCATCAATCCCACCATCATGAACGGATACAATTACATTTGGGGTGCCGGTGGTCGTCTTCCATGCCTCAAAAAGATTGACGTCTGCTCCTTCTACTTGGAATGGCTCAGTACCGGTATTATTGTAGTGCCACTGGTCTTTGAGCTTTGGGTCATTGAAGGGGAGGTCTTTCTCTCTTGGGAGCGTAGGTAACTCGGACTCGGAGAGGGGAGTGGCTTCAAAGCTTCCCATCGTCATACGGTACTCCACGTCCGCCTCCACGATCTCGGGGACACCCAGCATAGCAATCTTTGCCTCCAGAGGGTCGGTGTCTTCGTCGTATCGTATCACGTACCACTTGTCAAGCCCCGCTGCTTTGTGCCTCTCCTCATAGCGTGGGTCAGTGGGGAAGAGAGGCTCCACGCTGGTAGTCCCCACACTTCTAAGAGTAGAAGACATCTTTGAGGGGAGTGACCTCAGGCTCACTACTCCCGAGGGTGTAGTGAGCATATTCTTCTGAGTATCATCGGAGACCTTCACGTAGAGGATACCGGGGATGATATTCTGTCGCTCCGGCATCTCTACAAAATTGCGAGAGGGCTTTTCGGTATTCTCCTCGCTAGGGACATCCTGTAGTGTCTTCTGCTTTTGGCAGGAAGAGAAGAGCACAAGTGAAACACTAAGGATGCTCGTTAGGAAGTATATTCTTCTTTTCATCTTTGCTTATTCCAGAATGTATACAAAACCGAGCTCTGCATTCTGCTTCGTACCTTCTTCGGGGAAGAGTCCCGGGCGTTTGTTATGGTCAAGGTCATTAACCATAGGTACGCAGAAGAGACTGGTGTCTTTGTACCTGAACATAGTAAGCCCGGTGGTTGTCTCGCCGTCCTCGATAAATCCTTCCTTCTTTAGTAGCTCTTTGAATTCATTTGTGAGCTTCCACGTAGGTACATCATAGTCCGGGTCGGCATTAAAGAACACCAGCTCTATCTTGTCTAGTATCTGGTACATCTGGTATGGTTTATCCTTTCGCTTATCTTGCTCGTAATCATCATCGCCATAGAACCAATACCTGCCCAGTATATGAGAGGTGTTAGCGTCCTTGAGCTTCCATATCTGGCGTGTAATGGTTACCCAGTCTAGACCTGTGTCTTCCCATACCAGTTCGGATCCTTGTGCTTTTTCGTAGGCAATCACATCATCGCGCTTCTTTTGGGTATCCATCAGGAACTTTTGTACCACTTCCATCTTGAGACTGGGTAGGGTAGGCTGAGGCTTCTCCTGCTTGTAGTACCGGCTAAAGACAACCACACACTTGTCTTTGTCCTCCTCTTTGTTAGGCTTGGTATTCCACGTTACATCGGCTATCTGCATTATGTCCTTCTCCTCATTGATGAAGCGACGGATCCCATTGGCATCTTCTGCAAATTTGAAGCCATTCTTTTCCATAAACGCCTTATACTCATCGGAGAGCATAGCAGTCTTGCTTGCGGTTATACGGACAGATATGTACTTCTTTCTACCCCATACGGTATGGTAGTAGATGGTAGGCATATTATCGCAAGTAGTGATGAAGGTGTAGCCCGGTAGGTCTGTAGCCTCCTTCTCGGTAGTGAAGGGCTTGGCTACAGAGCCACGGCTACTCTCAAAGCGGATAATGGCTTCATTGCTAGAGCCCTTTGGTGGCAATGGGAGGATAAATTGCACTTTCCCTTCTTGTGTCACCTTGATACTCTTAAGGGTATCACCACTCTTGGCTATTAGATTTATTGTCCTTGCCTCGGAGGTCTCATTAGGCTTCAGGGTTACGAATACCATCCCAAAGCCGGGGTTATTCTCCAGAGAGATCCACTCTACTTCGCTCTCGGGTTGGATGGTCCACGTGGAGCCATTGGTAGCAACGCTGATGCTCTTAGTGCCACCCTTGGCACCGAAGGAGAGTTCTGCGGGCTCACTTATGATGCTGATGTCGCTTGCCTCTTGTGTCAATTCTACGGTCTGCTCTTTGCCGTGAGCGTTGATTACAATGGTTGTCTTTCGCTCCGTGCCTATGGTGTTCTCGCTAGCCTTTACCTTGAGGGTATTGCCACTCTGCTCCAGTGTAAGCCACTGTCCATCGGCAGGGGAGAAGGCACTCCAAGTATTTTGGTTGGTGGAGATAGTGAGTGTCGTCTCCTCTCCACTCTTATTCAATTGAAGGGACGTCTTATCCAGTGTGAGAGTCGCCTCCTCCACTTCGCTCTTAGGCATACAGCCGAAGAGGAGAATCGTCAGTACCAGAGTGCTGAATATTTTTAGTGTAGTACTATATTTCATAAGTATTCTCTATTTGGTCTTGGTTGCTTTTTTCATTTCATCTAGCTTGGTTTGGAATGCATTCCACTGCTTTATGTAGGCTTGGCTCATACGCAGTGGGTCTCCGCTCTTTACGGCATCGCTCATCCCTTTAGAGAAGAGTTCCCTACCGAGGCGGAAGACGTTGATATTCCCTACACGCTTACCGGCACCGATGTAGGAGGCAGTGGATGGAATGTAGGTAAGGTTCAGCTCAGGATGAACGAAGATGTAGTACCCCTCAATGTCCTTGCCTACAGGCTTGAAGCCGGACTTAATCACGAGGTCGTAAAATTCGTTTACAATCACCCACTCGTGCTCAGAATACTCGTACTTGTTGCCATTATCCAGAGTGTCCCAGTACATGATTTCCCACTCAGCGGTCTCCTCCAGGAAGCGGTACACTACACCGGTCTTGCCCACACCATTGGTTTCATGCTGGGGAAGGTAGCACCAGTAGCAACGCTCTGTGGTATAATTGTCATGACCGGTCACCCTGTAGAAGGCACCCTCAATCACTCCACTCTCTGAGTCCTCCGGTTTGTAATACAGCTTGGACTTCGGGTCTTTGTCTTCAAGGGTAGCCACATCGTCCAGTGTAGACTCTTGGTTCTTGCTGAGTATCTCAGTAGGAATCTCAAGATTGAGGTGATTGAAGGTCTTCATAGGTCCTGCCTGCTTCCAGTAGGGGGAGTAGGTCCATACAGACATTCCTTCTTCCTGCTCTATCATCAGTACCAGCTTCTTTTCGTCACTAACGAAGCGGTAGAGATTGCCCCATTGCTTCTCAAGAGTGAACTTATTCTTGGTGATGAAGTTCTTAAACTTCAGGTCGTCCACCACCTTGGGGTTTGTGCAGTAGGCGATACACTCGGTGTAGTGTCTATCATTGGGAGTTACCTTGTAGATGACCATAGGAATAGTGGCGTAGGGGGTAGTAAACATAAGCCCTCGTACCACATAGTTCATTGTTCGGAGGTCAATATTTGGCATTACTTCAGAGCCACGCTCTGTCTCAAAGCGTAGGATTTGATCTGCAGCAGCACCGACGTAGTTCAGTGGCAGGAAGAAGCTCTCTCTTCCTTCCTGTGACACTACTACCTCTTTGGTTGCCGAGCCACTCTTCACGATGAGACTCACCTTGCGCGCCTCATCGGACTCGTTGTATTCGGCTCTGAGAGTTATGTAGCCAAACTTCGGGTTCTCCTCAAGCGTGAGCCAGCTATCTGTCTCATTGATTGCCTCAAAAGACCACTCTCCCGCGTTGCTCTTCACGTCTATAGTGCGAGTACCCCCATTCATTCCGAAGATAATGTCCTTTGGGAATGTCTCTATCGTTACATCTGCTTGGCTCTGACGCACCAAGAGCTTCTGCTTCATGGTACCGGCACTCACTATTATGATGGCACTACGCTCGCTCCCCAAGTCATTGGGTGTAACCTTCACTTGAAGGGTATTGCCACTCCGGGAGAGACTAAGCCACGCTTCATCGCTTGCCTTGAAGGCAGTCCAGCTACTTTGGTTGGTAGAGACATTTACACTCGCTTCGCCGGCGTCCTTAGGTAGAGAGAGTTCAGTCTTATCAATGCTCAGTGTTGTCTCCTCCGCCTCGTCCATAGCCGGCATACAACCGGTTAGGAAGAGTACGAGCAGAGTCAAGTGCAGTATACTTGTAGGAATAATAATCCTTTTCATATCTATCGTCATTGTTTTCTATTGTTGCTTCATTTATTTTCCCGCTTCTGCGATGTAGAGCCAGCCTAGTTCAGCACATGCTCTTCCGTCCTCAAAGAATTGGTCTCTCTGTCCTACCATAGGTACCAGTAGGATACCGGTATTCTTGTACTGGAACACTTTCCACTTGTAGGGAGAAATCACCTTTCCTGTATCCTTGAAGCCTTCTTTCCTGAGTAGATCTTGGAATTCCTTCGTCAGCACCCACTTGGGAGAAACTTCCTTGGGCTCACCATTAAAGAACATCACGTCCGTATTATCAAAGACCTCATACATTTGATAAGGCTTCTCATTGTACTTGCCGTCCCTATATTTGTCATCCCCGAAGAACCATATACGCCCGTAGGTGAGATAGTCCGGGTCAACCTTTGGCATCCTGTAGAATAGGTTTTTGGTGGCAAACTTACCCTGCCACTTCAGTCTGATGATGAATTCGGATCCTGTCTCGTTCTCAAAGTTCTCTACGTCCTCTATGGTCTTGGAGGTATCCTTCAAGAACCTTTCGGCTATATCCAGGTGTAGCTTCTTCATCGTAGGCATAGGCTTCTCCTGCTTGTAGAGCTTTGTGAAAACAATGAGACACTCATCCGAGTCATCTTGGTAGCGTATCTCTACTTCCTGCATCGTCTCTTTACTGTCATTTTGGAAGCGACGCTTGCCGATAAGGTCATCATAGTACTTGTAGCCGTGGCTCTCCATAAATTGCTTATACTCCTCGGAGAGGACTGCCTTCTTCTTGGCTGTAATCTCCACAAATTCGTAAGTCTCTCTTTGGAAGCGCGTAGCATACTTGATCACAGGCATATTCTCGCAGGTGGTGAGGAAGGAGATGCCATGATTCATCACCATGTCGTCATAGCCGGCAAAGGGCTTGATCACAGAGCCTCTATCCTGCTCAAAGTAGATGATGGCAAAATTGGTGGCTCCTTCCGGTGCCAAGGGGAGGATAAACTTATCTTTCCCTGCTTGTGAGACCTTGATGGGCTTGGTGAGGTTGCCACTCTTAGCCACTAGGTTTATCACACGTGCATCGTAAGCCTCATTCTCTTGCACTTCCACCACTACACGGTGCAGAGCCGGTTCTGCGGAGAGCTTGAGCCACTCCACTTCCTTCTCCGGTACCACATTCCATACCCCAACGTTGCTAGCCACGTTGATTACTTTCCTGCCTCCCTTTGCACCAAATGCCAGCTCGGCAGGGTCATACTCCAAGGAAGCATCCGATGCACTCTGCGTCAGCTCCACACGTTGAGAGAAGGGACCGGCAGATACGATGATGGTGGTCTTTCGATCCACCCCCGCCACATTGGCTTTGATCGAAATAGTGAGTGTATTGCCCTCCTGCTTTAGGGAAAGCCACTTCCCTTCAGCGGCAGAGTAAGCCATCCAGGTAGCATTGTTTGTAGACACATTGACCGTCACGTCTCCGCCATCTTTATTGCTTGTGATGCTGCTCTTATCGAGCGTAAGGGTCGTCTCCTCCACTTCGCTCTTAGGCATGCAAGAGGGAAGAAGGAGTGCCAGCGTCAGCAACAATCCCGAGAGGAAGGTGCCGATTGGTTGTTTGTTGTTCATTTTCATAAATTGTCACTGCTAAGTTGATTAAATTGTATTGTTCCGACTATTAATAATTCTCGACGCTCTCCTTGTCAGTTTCCATAGGCACCTTCCCAAAATTACCCCTGTTATCCATGGGTTGCATGGATAGCTTTTCAAAGAACAAGGGTGATATGAAGAGTAAATCGGAAATGACATGCCTGGGCTGTCTTGATTTGTGACTTAGATTTTAGTAATGCTTTCATTTGCGATTTTAGTGTTTTGCCTCTACATACACAATACTATTGTGGTTAATATGTATATAAATTGGGGGGGGTAGTTAATTAAACGGAATAAGTTATGGAGTGTGTGATTGAGGGGAGTTAAATCTATTTCCCAAGACTCACGGAGGGTAGTAGGAATGCCGGAAGCTGTCGGGGGAAAGATTGGATGACTTCTCCGGAACATGTCGGAATGACCTTGAAATAGAGGGTGCCGGGAAGCCTTTTATAAACATAGTATGTTTGTGATTGGAAACATACTATGTTTGTGATTGGAAAGATGGTATGTTTGTGATTGGAAAGATGATATGTTTGTGATTGGAAAGATGGTATGTTTGTGACAAAGGGTTCGGAAGCCCTCGATAGTGGAAGTATTCATACACCGGAGCGGGAAGTGTCGAGACCTTTGAGATTGTCTCGGGGATGAGGGTGATAACGAGCCCTATCTTTGATGCTTCTGAGATGCATTATGCAGGAGATCCGGGTGAGGAGTCAGCAACTTAGGGGCTGCGATATTGGAATTGTGGTGGCGAATCACTAAGTTTAAGACTTGGTTTTGGTTCAAACTTTTTTTCGTCAGAACTTTATGGAGCAGATTTGGCTTAAGCCTCGCCCAACCCATATAGATGAGTATTTTGAAGATTTCATACTCTACCTCAAGGAGACCAAGGAGAAGGGGGATACCCTCTACCGAGAGTCTATACGACTGCTACGGCAACGCGTCCAGCAATTGATCGCCGATAGGCTTGAAACTCCCATATATCGGTTTCCCAAGGATAGAGAGACCCTCACGTTTAATGTGCGTATTTCAGCGACATGGCTCCTTGCTGTCAAGGATAGCAACGCCGTGGAACGAGGAAAGGTGTGGCAGCTCCTCATCAATAACCTGGTGGCGCTTGCTTTAATGTCCCCCAAATCCTCGGTCGGTCAGTCTACACTTGCGCACAAGAAGGTTCCCGAACTGCTGGATCTGAGTCTCAAGATGATCACCCATCGCACCATCCCCCATCCCCCCTTTATATGGAGCGATATTGTGAGCTTCAGGCTCGATATATTTGTGAATAAGATCCTGACCTATACGGCTCGACTGACGGAGCCGGTGGATGCCTACTACGAGAATTATGGTACACTGGTGGTCGAAGGGGGGAAGCTCAGGATAGCTGCCTGCAACCTCGACCGGTATACGCAAGCCAAACTCATGCGGACAGCCGTGACGAACTGCTTCTTGCCCAAGTGGGGACTGGAGACTCTGTCCGAGAAAAACATCCAGATCAAAGATGCCCATAAGGATAACGTGCATGCTCTCGAAGATTTTACACTCTCTATGATAGGGGCTATGGGGCGCGTACAGCCCTCTGTAGGTATTCGCAAGCTGAACTATGTGAATGGCGAGAGAGTACCGGTGGAGGTGGTAGAGGTGGGCGATGTGCAGATCAGGCTCCGTACCATAGATCCTGCCTACACAGTCATTGAGGGACAATTGGTCTTCGAGACGACTATCAAGATATTCAAGAGCATCTATATCCCAAGCTTCTGGAGAAGCGCCATGGAGGTGGGTGACAGATTCTATGCCCAAGTGGATATCTATGGCAACTGCTTCAGGATCACCAATGACTTCGTGGAGTATCTCAGAGATGAGGTCGAACTGGGTTGTATCTATGACTCCTACAATCGTATGGTGGAGGGTGCTTGGCTCAAGAATGCCGAATTCTGGACCACAGACGGCTTTATGGTCTTTGTGGATATTACCAAGGAGCAGAAGAAGCAGCTGGATGATGAAGGAGGGTTTGCCGTAGTCTCCGTTACTCACTTCGGAGAAGGAGAATTCAGGGGGTGTGTCTATGGGGAGTTTGAAGGCTTTGAAGTAGAGAACCACTCCTTCCGCTGGAACGATGAGTGCCAAGACCTTATACGCGACTTTATCAAGAGTATCGGCAATATCAAGCTTTCCCCACACACCAATGTACGGGAAGAGCTACCCGTGGCATTCATTCATGAAGCATGCTTTACGCTCAATGTGATGCAGAGCCTGGAGAAGGATCCTCTTTTGCGCTATAGGATATTGAGTACCATATGCCTGCTTAGTGAGTTAGTGGGTTTTGAGCGCGAAAGTGGGTACGCCAAATATATAGGTAAGTACATACAGACACTCATCCTCTTTGCTCAGCAAGACTCCAACGAAGGTGCCCTCATCGATCAGATCCCGATACCTTCAGACCTCTCAGACGAAGAGGCCGTCAACAATGGTGCCAACATCCTGACGATCCTTTCGTGCTTCGCGAAGTCATATGACATCTCGAGCGATACTCTCGACCAATATATCGATGGAGAGGATACTACTCTGAGTGAGATAGCCTCCTTGGTGCAGTCCTACAACAGACTCCTGGGCATCTTGGAGATGAAGACTCTCAGGGACATCAAGAGACAGATCCTCAATCAGCTTTCGATAGTATTGCCCGGAGACTCTACTCTGGAGCTCTCCAAGGAGCTGGTGGGTATGTATGGTGAGGAGGACGATATGAAGGAGTTCAAGGAGAGCTTCATGGAGGCTCCAAGTAATGCACGTGAGCAGCGACAATTCCTCAATGTCTTCAGAGGGGTATGTGCCATGATGAATAATCGTGGCGGTGTACTCTATCTGGGCGTGAACGACAAGGGTATGCCCATAGGACTGCATAGAGACCTTGAGAAGCTTGCGAGGCAGAGACTGGGGAGTACCTTGGATGCCTTCATGCTTTATATCAATAAATTGGGAGGAGAGTGGTTGGGTGAGAAATGTTGGAGATATGTTACTCTCAAGCCGGTCTCAGACCAAAATATCATCTGCATGCAGATACAGCCCTATCCCTATGACATTGTATATCTCAAGGATAAAACCACCTATCTGAGGAAGAATAATGCCTCAGCACCCATTATCGATGAGGAAACCAAGGAGGAGATCCGCAGACAGCGTGTGGAAAGCCTGAGGGATAACGATGCGAAGCTGGTGGCTACAACCCTTGAATCGATACAGAATAAACGTCAGCTCAGACTGAAGGGGTACCAATCTGCCGATAGCCAATCCATATCGGTCAGGCTGGTAGAGGTCTTTGAGATCGAGGATAATGAATATCTGCAAGCCTATGATATACAGTCCGGGAGAGTGAAGCTCTTCCGACTCTCTCGTGCGGATGAGGTGATCATCACCGATAAGCCTTGGAGATTTGAGGCGATGCATAAGCACATAGATCTGGATCCTTTCAGGATGTCGGGAGAGGAGCTGACGGAGGTAGTCTTGGAGCTGGGGCTTACTGCCAAACTTAACTTGGTGGAGATGTACCCCCATACAGCCAATTTCATCACAGAGAAAGGGCAGAATGTATGGATATTCAGTGCCCAAGTCTATTCGCTATCCAAAGTGGTACGCTTCTGTGTAGCCAATGCCCCCTTCGTGACGATCCTCAAGGGTGAAGGACTCCGGGAAGCGATCGCCGACTACCTGGAGCGGGTGGTGCAGAGCACCCTGAAGTAGAGTGGGGTAGAAGGGTGAAATTCCGACAATGACAGGTAGCAGAGCTTGAGATACCGCCTATAGTAACCGGGGATGGGCAAATCAACGATACTCGCTTTGAGCGCTTGCTTGAAACCGGTAAGCTTTAGGGGGGGGTACATGAATCTCCACGGAGAGTTTGTGCGGCTCCCAGACAGGCTCGGACAGATCCACCTCCAGCCCGTCATGCTCCGCCCGGTCATTGGTCAGAAGATCCCGCCGGGTGGGCAGCTTGTAAATCTCCGCAAAGCCTCCGCGGGCATATTGCCACGTAATGTCGCTGAGTGTCCTAGATTCCGCAAGCTGAATTGGGGTCCTCCTCACATCACAATTTGCGAATTAGCCGCTGAGCACACTCGGATGCTGCAAGTAACCCTCCAGCCATCATGATGACGTCCTTGATGACTAGACGCCCGGCTCCCGAGAGGTAAGGAAAGCCATGGTTCGGAGTGGGGAGGTCACCTCCCAGATTAGGCACCCATGCTTCCGGAGTCGTGATTAGGAATGATAGTGTGACCAGAGACATTCCGAAGGTCAATAGTCCGCCTATCGTACCTATTCCGGGATGCCATATGCCAAGGAGCGTCAGTATTCCTATGAGGATAATGAACGTACCCAGTCCATAGGAAAAGGGGTAAGTACCATTACTCTCATGCCAGGCAATATTTTTGGAAACCATCTTACCTTCCGGATTTCTGTACAATGTGTATTCCTTGACGCTCTCACCTTTCTCGTTGACCACCATTTTGTCAGAATTATTATACAGGAAACTCATGAAGGGACTGTTCGATACGAAGGGGACGATTCCATCAGCCTCGTACTGGAAAGCTTTGAGAGATCCGATCCAAAACATCACTATAAAGATTGCGATGCGGATGAAATGGGTAAATAAATTCTGTTTGCTACTTAGGATTTTCAGCCCTGTGATAATGTACTTGTTCATCTTGTTGGTATTTGGGATTGCAAATTAATGGTACAAAGCTAAGTCCCATCTTTCCCGGTAAAAATGGACAAACAGATCTATCACATGGATTTCTTTGCCACTTCAGATATCCCCACTTGGATCCGATAATGTAAGGGAGATACACCCACCTCTCTTTTGAAATATCTGCTGAAATAAAATTCGTCTTCGAAAGATAGAGCCTTGGCGATCTCCTTGATCTGCATGGATGTCAAGTGGAGCATCTTTTTAGCTTCCAGTATCACCCGATCTTTTATGAGTCGAGATGGACTTTTTCGGAAGAGCTTTTGGGTCTTTCTGGAAAATGCTGTCGATGAGAGTCCCAAACATCCTGCATAGTATGACACACTCCTTTCTGTGATGTAGTACTCATCAATCAGGTCCTGAATCCTTCCGGCTTCATGGTGGTTTGCGGTGGGGCATTGAGTTAGTTGTTCGGTGTTCTTTTTCTTCTCTTTGCTGCACAGTGCTAGGATCAGCTGCAGATATGCTCGAAGGACAGGGGCAGAAAGATGGTATTCGCTCCCTTCCTGTTCAACCTCCATAGACTCGATGATCCCTTGCACCTTAAAGAGGGTAGCCCGGGATACTTCAATATGAGGTCGGAGGTATATATTATTGAAGAGCAAACCGTTGCATGCTACTTCTACCTTATGAAGCTCAATGCAATAGAAGTCTCCGTGGAATGTCAGCTCTAGCACCCGAACATCACCGGATCCCATCCATACAAAGCTCTGAAAGGGAGAAAAGAAAAGTATGTTCCACATACCCTCACACCTATATTCAGTATAGTCCAGACTATACTCACCTTGCCCTTGTATCACAAGTATGTGGTACAGTGGAGAGAGTTTTGGTAACACATAATCACTCCCCAAGCCGTGGCATATTCCTAACAAAGTTTCTTCGGATGAAGTGGTAGAAATCAATTTTCTAATCAATATTGGATGATTAATGCGATAGCCAAGATCACAGCGTATGGCTTACTGTACATACCAGATGCCCCGGCAGTCTGCTATACAGGACTGTAGACCTGTATGTTGGGGTAAGGATCTCTTCCACCCAATCGTTACTTTGAAGGTGAAGTATATTTTCGGCTAGTATTCCGTAGATGGATGACCTGTCGAAGAGACCAAAGTAAAAGTATGACAAACTACTCCTGAGAGTCTTGGCAAAGGGCTGCGTTATTTCGGAACCTGATAGAATGTCATAGTAGCCGCGCACCCACTGTCGGGAAGTAAAGAAAAGAAGTGTAAGGGGGAAGGTGATATCCTATCATGGGCTGAGAGTGTCAATCTATGTTTGTCAGACATCACCAATTGCAGGTTTACATAGGGTTCCGGGTAGAGGTGTCTATACCTCCTTTGTGTAGATGTATTCATTGTCTCATTGTATGAAGAGAGATACGTACCGATATTGAATCGAAACATATTCCTCCTTTTCATCAGCCCACCATAGAGTCTATATACTGTCAGATCAGCCCACTCTTCGCAATGCCCTTACGGTGTAGGTGGCATTCCGTGTCTCCATGTAGTTAGCTCATTTGCAAAAGATTGGTATGCTAAACAGACTGATATTGTGGACAAAACTAATGCCATCAATAACTTCTTCATAGTGCATCGTGTATACAGTTAGGTTGATAAATGTCTTAGAGACCCATGGCAGATCTCCTTTGAGTCAAAGATATTATATATTGCTGAATAGGCAAGTTATATCATGTTCTTTTCATGTCAAATCATGTTAGGTGCGAAGTTAAACAGAAGCGAGAGGTCTTCCACTCATGCACTACTCCCGCTCAATATCTCAGCTTATGACAGCTTGCGGAATCAAGGATTATACGGCTCACTCAGCTGTATCTCTGCTCAAAGATTAGTACGGCTACGCTTTAGGGTAAGCACCCTCTTCAGCGCTCCCTTTCCACCGGTGCCCTGTACGAGGGTCATAGATTGCTTATCCGGATGGAATAATTCCTACCCTTTTTCTATACTCAATTCACCGTTACTTACCGGATTGAATGTTATCCGCTTCCCGGATACCTTGAAAGTAAAGGGCTGGATGCGCGCAGGAGTTGCACCATCATGGTATATGCTTACATAGCCTTCGGTTTCGGTACTAAAGTCAATGCCAACTTGCTGCTTTTTGTAGTCACCAACCTTGATTGTATTGTAGCATTCCAACGATCCCACCCATTTGGTTTGTTGAAGACTTGAAGAAGAAATCTCTATTGAGTTAATCGGTTCGGATTTGGCACATCCCCATTGCAGCACTAATAGCAACGATACAATTCCCGACATTATCAAATCTGGCTTCATAGGGTTTGAATTTATGTGATGCTATATATTCAAATTCCTTTCTAGGTTAATGCTACTTTCTCCATTTAGACTTTTTAATATCAGCCATTTTGGGGTAGCCTCTACAGTAAATTCCCAATCAAATAAAAAGGGAAAATCCTCAGTGAATCTTATAGTGGATCCACTAATGGAATAGATATTTTCTATGGATTTCATCTCTTGTTTGAGTGGGTCCCACCAATTGATCCTGCAACATTCTCTGTCGTAAAAGAATATACCAAACTGGACATTGGTGCCAGATTTATCTCTATAATGACCCTTCCATGCCGTACCGTCAAGATCTAAGGGGACATTCGGTTCAGATTCATTGCACCCAACAAAGGTTAGGGTAAACAACATCACGAAGACGTATATAGTGAGCAATAAGGCTCTTGTACTCTTCAATTTCATCATAATCCTATAATTGTGTAACTATTAGCCAATGTGGATATGGGAATCTTCTGAATAGGCAAAGACTCAACCCATTTTCTAATACCATAGACATCTAAGACCCCATCATCGTCTTTGTCGGTTAAATAGGAAAAACAATTTTTTTATTTGGATTGTATATGTAACCCATCTCTGTCTTCTCGTTGTAGTACCTACGATAATCTCCCTCATGGAAAACGTTTATATCCATGCATAAAGGGGATCTCAGGTAAGTATTAACCCTCGTCTTTTTGTTAATCAAAATCTCTATATCCGAACTGAAGAGAAGAGATTTTCTCTCAGCTAACTCTTTAGCCTTTTGCAGGAAGACTTGTTGATCCTCATAACTTATGAGCTCCTCATCCGACACAGATGAAGAATCTCTTTCCTTAAGAAGTATTAGATCAGATTGTCTGGTCACTAATATTGGTACCACATCATAGAGAGGAACTTCCCTGTCAGATAAGCGTACTAGAACACGAACAACTTCGATATGTGGCACAGTCAAATTATCGAACGGATAGAGTACCTCACTCATTGTATCATCCAATCTCCTTTTAAAATTGGTCTCCAATACGAATCCCGAAAGAGGTGTCAGACCTCCGTCAGCAATATCGACCATGGTATAATTAGACTCATCAGCTAAGCTCCTCATCCATGATGACAGGTCAATATTGATACTCGAAATGTCTCTGGCCTTTACAATAGCAGTGGATCCATCCTTGATTCCACCGAGAGTTGTGATAAACATGTATGCTTTTATGTTTTTACTTTCGAGAGAGTCTTTATAATAATTATCAAGGTTGCTACCAATATTCAACGATCCGGAATCGTTATTGTCAGTGACAGAGGCATTAATCAAGTCATCAACAATATGTTCCTTCTGATTTATAGTCATGGTCTTAAGAGATGTTATTGCATAGGTTGCATATGCCTTACCTCCTGTCCTGTGTCCTGTAATAACAAAGCCTCCATATGAATTTAAAGTTGAGGCTATTGTAGAATTGTACAAGCTCCTAATAAACGATCTGGTAAGAAACTTGCGGGCAAATAGTCTTCTACTTGCTTCCGACCCTTGCAGCGTGAACTGTTTGTCTGCAAAGTTTATATTTAATTCTCCAAAAGCAGTTTCTAGAGTGTTGTCCACAAGTTCACTAAAGATATCTGTTGTAGTTTTCTCCCTGCCCACTGAAAAAGCTTTCCATTTCAATGAGAATCCTGTAGTTATCTTATCAGTTATCTTTGACCTATGATAGTATCTGTCGTAGTTACCATATGAGAAGCTTTTGGTTTCAGTTACGTTCAATTTTATGCCTTTTACATATTTAGGATCGTACTGTTTGAGGGCCTGTAAATCGATAATAGGGTCCCCTAAGTTGGCAGCATCTCCAAGAATATAATTCCCATTCTTTAGATGATAAGTAAAACCCAACTTGGAGTCTGAATTGATGATTTCATCATTCCCTATGGTCCTTGTAGTTTGAGTATATGTCTTGAGGTCTACAGCTAAGGGAAGGCTGGGATTTCGCTTCTGGAAATATACAACACTATTAATATTCTCCGAAACTGTTGTAGATGAGGGAGCTGTGTAATCTCTTATACATGAAGAAGTCAATAAGATAAAGACCACTCCTGTCGTAAAATATCGTTCCTTGTCCATCACAATTCAAATATGGTATTGACGTCATAGTTCTTCTCCATCTTCTAGGCTTCTAAACTTTGGGATATCTTTAGGATACCTGCTGTCTCTTTTTGTTGTAAATATGGTACCATACCATGTTCCGTCAAGTTTTATGCGTCTCTCTTTATTCTCACTATCCACGTAGATTAAATGCGCAGTATAATCAACAGTCAACTTGTAGTTTTCCAAATAGGAAGTAACCTCAATTGCAGAGTTCGGTTTGGCAATCAGGTCAATATCTATTGCAAGTTTGTGTCTTAATCTCTGGAATGAAGCTGAATATTTCATATCGGGTTCGTTTCGTATGGGCTTAGATTCATCTTTCGGATTCACCGGATTTGGAAGTTGTATTTTTCTACCTGCAACAATCGGTCTGTAAAATAACTCTGTAGGGTTAGCTAAGGGCACAATTAATGCACTTCTTTCGTCAAAACGATAGGTGTCATCAATATAGTTTACTGAACTGACAGTGACGGACTTATATTCGGGCGCTTTATTTACTCCATACGATACGACTTTTAAAGGTTCTTGCAGTTCCAATTTGGCACCTTGTTCCTTGAATTCAATATAGTCCAACTTGAATTTGCGTCTCAATTCAAGTAAAAATTCTTGTTGAGGTTTATGATCATACCTACCATACCGAATCTTGTCATTCCTGATCTCTAGTACTTTTCTATATTGTGTCCATCGATTATTGGGATCAGTGTAGCCAAAACAAAATTGACATTCGATCCCGAAATAACCCTTAAAGTGCTTTACCGGCAATAAATCCCAAGTAATTTGAAATAAGTCACTAGCGTTTTCGGGAGTTTGAGCAAGTGCGTATAATATGTTCTCATCCTCATTATTGGTGTAGTATCCCACTCCTAAGGGGGTTGATGTCCGTCGTGAATATATCAGAGTCTTAAATCCGGTAGATGGTGCAAATCGCTGAATATAAAATTCAAGATGCCTAAAACTATCCTCCACCTTCGAGGGGTCGTCCACCCTTGACAAAGTTACCTCTGACCTTTTGCCATCAACCGTAAAATAGAGGTTAGTATTACGTACTTTTATCCTCATAGGAAGTTCTCGGATAGCCCATAGATTATCTCTCAAGCGATAATCTGAATCATCAAAATCACTTCTCAACCGAAGAGCTGACGAGTGCAGTTTCTCGTAAAAATCAAACTCCTGCTTATTGTCCAATGTGACCTTTAGCGGAGTTATGCTAGTTTGCACTGCGCTATCAGAATAAAATCCAGTGCATTTCGCATGTCCCAAGACTCTGTTCTCATGGGAAATCTGAGATGTTCTATGCTGCATGTTACATGCTCCCATAAGAATCATGAGAAGTAAACGCCTGATCGTTCAATGATGTGTCCCATAATGTGTGTTGATAGTTAGTTTGTTTCGCCCTAAGATAGGTAATAATTATTGATCCTGGAATATTCTAATTGTGCCTAGATTCCGCAAGCTGAATTGGGGTGAGAAAAAAAGGTGAGAAATCCAGAG
>X289_Eastern_Grey_Kangaroo__coassemble_136_pt1 | contig 19499 bp, 14 predicted proteins | sample X289_Eastern_Grey_Kangaroo__metabat2_low_PE_002 | metagenome-assembled genome bin X289_Eastern_Grey_Kangaroo
CAGTAATTGGAGCCTTCCGCATAACCTGAATACTCACCTTGCGGAATTGAGGTATTCTAATGCTGTTTGAATTGCGTTGTTTTCGTTTTCTGAGGCAAATGTACGCAGGCGATCGGGCTTTACGAAGGCTCAAGGAAAGAGCAGGAACTCCAAGGAAATGACAGGAAAACCAAGAGACGATTGGTGGTTATCCCACCGATTTAATGCTGCCTGCACCATTCCTTGAAAGCCCCATTGTTTTAGCAGACGCGAAACACCGCAACAGAGAGTAAAGCACACACCTCAGAAGAAGGGAATCCGCACAGCCGACCAGCTCCATTTCCTCTATCACAGAGTGAAAAGGGGCTGTTTTTATTCGCCAATGCGGAGAAATGTAATGCATGCTAATGCAAGAACACCACAAACGCCCCTTATGGCGAAAAGCCTCCCTAACTTCGACTTAGCCCCACCGAATAGGGCTAAATATCAAAACGAAGTAAACCAAAGCAATTCGCACAATGAACAAAGACAACAACAGCACTGCCTCCAAGAACGCTCAGATAGAGGCTTTTCTATCGGCTCACTATGAGTTCCGATACAACAGCGTGCTACATCGAGTTGAATACCGTACACGAGGCGAGAGCTATTATGTAGCTATTGACCGCTACCGCATCAACACGCTCAAAAGAGCTTTAGACAAGGAAGCTGACATTCAGACCTCAACTGAGAACCTATACAGTATCATTGAGAGTGATTTTTCCCCACGCATCAATCCAGTGCAAGCCTACTTTCAAAGCCTGCCAGCCGTGAAAGAAGAAGGTGCTATTAAAAGCCTTGCCGACTGTGTGCGTGTGGCTAATGCCGAGCAGTGGGAGCTATACCTTACGAAATGGCTCGTTGCCGTTCTCGCCAACGCTATGGACGATAGGCAATGTCGCAACCACACCTGCCTTGTCTTGACAGGTGAGCAGGGTAAGTTCAAAACGACCTTCCTCGATCTGCTTTGTCCTTCAGCCTTAGCAGACTATCGTTATACAGGCAAGATATATCCACAGGAGAAAGATGTTCTTAGCCTTATCGGACAGAATCTCATCATCAATATCGACGACCAGCTCAAAGCCCTCAACAAACGAGACGAAAACGAGCTGAAGAACCTCATCACCTGCCCACAAGTCAAGTATCGTATGCCCTACGAGAAGCATATTGAGGAGCGTCCACACTTGGCGAGCTTTGTTGCCTCGGTCAATGGCAATGATTTTCTAACCGATCCGACAGGGAGCAGACGCTTCTTGCCTTTTGAAGTTTTATCTATTGATATTGATAAAGCCAAAGCTACCTCAATGGATGCCGTGTATAGCGAAGCCAAGGCTCTTCTTAAAAGTGGCTTCCGCTACTGGTTCAATGATGAGGAAATCATCGAGCTACATCGCAATAGCGAAGCCTTTCAAGTCTATACCACAGAGATGGAGCTATTACTCCGCTACTTCACCTTTCCTACGGAGGTAGAGCAAGCCACCAAACGCTTTTATATGACCAACTCCGAGATTGTGGGATATCTCTCCGCCTATACTCGCCAGCCACTCTCACCTAAGCGGATGGGCGAAGCTCTCCGTAAGGCTGGCTATACAAGAGAGTGTCGCAGAGTAAATGGCAACCCTGTCTATGTGTATGCCGTTCGCAAAGTTTATCCCGAGCATCCCCCATAAGCCTGCACCTTATCCTATATGCTAAGCCTATACTTCTCATTTGTCCATAAAGCTCTTACTACATTACTACAGTAGAAGATAAGACGATGAAAGAGAAAGGGTTACTCATTAAACTTACCTTTCGACACACCTTACTTTCATCTGTCTACGCTACTACGCTGAAAAGTCTGTCGTAAGGTGTAGTCAGAAAAGGTAGACAGATAAACAGACAGAAAAGCCTACTTCTTTCCCTTTCATTGTTAGCAACTTACCCTTATGTAGACAGGTAGTAAGAAGAAAAGGAGAAAACACTGAAAATGGAAAAACGACAAGACAACACATCAACAGAAATACAAACCAAGAAATACTTAGAAGCAATGAATACAGCATATCAACTCGAAGAAATAAAAGCCATTCCCATAGCCGACTACCTCGACTCATTGGGTATACAGCCTGTCAAGCGATATGGAGGCTATGCCCTCTATCACGCCCCCTACCGAGACGATCACAACTCCAGTCTCAAAGTGGACTTTACTCGTAACCTATGGTATGACTTTGGGTTATGTCGAGGGGGTAGCATCATCAACCTTGTGATGCTAATGAAAGGCTGTGGCATTCGTGAGGCGATAGCCGAACTAACAGGAGATACGACTTATCCCTTTCACAGCTCTACAATCCCACAGCTACCGAAGGAAGAGCAAAAACTAACACCTCCAACAACCGCAAGACGCATACAGAGTATCAGTAAAGACTTACCGCCCCATCTTCAGCAATACTTGCAAGAGGTGCGAGGGATAGACCTCGAGCTTGCCCAGCCCTATTTGCGTGCCGTATCGTATGAGGTCGGTGGTAGAGCTTACACTGCCATAGGTTTCCCAAATCAAGCAGGAGGCTATGAACTTCGAGACGACAAAGCCTTTAAGGGTACGATTGCTCCCAAGGATATTAGCGTCATCAGAGACACAGACGAACAAGCACCCTATAACCTCTTTGAGGGATTTATCGACTTCTTGTCCTATCTCACAATGAAAGGAAAAGAAGCCTCGTCCGCCAGTATCGTGCTGAACTCCGTTAGCAACATCCACAAAGCCATGGTTTATCTCCGTGAACATCACATCAGTGAGGTGCGGGCATTCTTGGACAATGACGAGGCAGGACGAAAGGCTTTACAGCACCTTCGAGATGCAGGTATCAAGGTCAAGGATATGAGCCGTCTCTATGCCCCACACAAAGACCTCAACGAATGGCTCTGTTCGGAGAGCAAGTCGCAAAAACAGGCTCAGCCTCCTCGAAAACGAGGGCTTCGCAGATAGTGCAAAAGCACGCAATTCCAACCGAGTATTCATCGGGTAATCCAAGGGTGGCGAAGCAATGGCTCGGCTTTGTTTTGGGACTATGGCAGCGCTGACCGCCTGCAAGTTCTCAACGGGAGAACTTAGAAACAAAGCCAGCAAGCATTCAGCGAATGCTTAGACACACTGAACTCAGAGATAGCAGGCGGAGCGGACATTTCGAGAAATGCCATAGCTCATTAGGGCATTTTCTTTACGCTCCACTCCGTTACCGCTAAAAAAGCCCTCCTGAGCCAAGGGACTTCGCCCCTTTGGATACCCCTAAAACCAATTTTCAACTATGGGCTATGTAGTATTACATATAGACAAGGCGAAAGGCAACGACTCGGGCGTGACCGCTCATATCGAGCGGACATACACCCCGAATAATGTCGATGCCTCTCGCACGCACCTCAATCGAGAATTGGTGCAATTCCCCGAAAATGTAACTAGCCGAACACAGGCTATCGAACACCGAATAGCGACCGCAGGTATCTACAGAAAGGTCTCTGACAACCAAGTACGAGCCTTGCGATTTATACTCTCGGGTTCTCAAGAGGATATGCTCCGCATCCAAGGGGAGGGTCGCCTCTCCGAATGGTGCGAGGCTTCGATGGATTGGCTACGACAGACCTTCGGAGCGGAGAATGTCGTAGCAGCCACGCTTCACGCAGACGAGGAGACGCCCCACATCCACGCCACCGTCGTGCCGATTGTGCAAGGAGAGAGACGAAAAGCTAAGGAGGAAGACGCCAACGGCAAACGCAAATACAAGACCAAGCGAAACAAGGTGCGTCTCTGTGCCGATGATGTCCTCACACCGAAGAAGCTGGAGGAATATCAAACTACCTATGCCCGAGCTTTAAAACAATTCGGCTTAGAGCGAGGTCTTCACGGCTCGGAAGCCAAGCACCGCACGAACATGGCGTATTACAAAGAGCTGGTCAAAGCTACCGAAAACAAGCAGGCAGAGGAAGCTGAACTCAAAGAGCGTGTTGCCCAACTGGAAAAGAAAGCAGGCAAGCTCCGCATCAAGGAGAGCCTTTACTCTTTCTTTGGCAATTCGGAGCTGGACAAAGCTGAGCAGCGTATCGAAGCCCTTGAAAAGGAGGCGGAACAAGCACAATACCTCAGCGAAAAAGAAAAGAACGACATCCGCAAGGAGGTTGTCGTTCTGCAAGACAGGCTCAAAGATAAGGACAGAGAGCTGGAGCAACGACAAAAAGAGCTGAAAGCATACGAGGAGGAGAGGAGCTTCATTCAGCGATTTATGCCCCCATTCTTTGCCCTTCTCAATGTACGCAGGCTTTTAGCGTTTATGGGCTTCTCGGACGAGCAGATAACGCAAATGTATCGCACAGGAAACGCTGTGCGAGCCAAAGCCAAGGTTTACTCCTCGATGTACAAACGCTACTTCGAGGAGGAGGACACGATGCTCTGTATTGAGAAAGATCAAAAGCAAAAGCCCTTCCTCTCCATCAACGGCTTATCCGTCCCCGACTGGTGCGAACATAAGTGGCAACAGCTTATTAGGCAAAATAGAGGTAAGAGATTGTGATGCTCCAAGTCGATGCGACAAAGCCACTAAGTCTGTACAGCCGACTCTACAACACGGACCTTTCTCTTTCACCGCCAAGAAGAAAAGGCAAGAAAAACGCTCACTTTCCCTCGCAATGTATTACCTTTGCAAGTGGAATAGTGAGCGTTCTTTTGTTTATGCAGAACAAAGTACATCTAAGCACCTCGCTCATTTCTAAATCGTTACCTATTATGCCCTACAATCAAACCAAGCGTTTGATTTTTAGCTAATTACTCCAGGTCCTATTTTTCCAGTAGGGGTTATTTTTTTCCGCTTCCGGAGCGGGTTTCAGAGGGTGTTTTCATGACCTTCTCAAAGATTTCACAGAGAGATTAAACTCCGGTATGTGAATGCCAGTCTCAACGAACCTAAGCGATGCGGAAATGCTAATAAATCGGTTGTGTTTTTAGAAGGTTTCCCATTCGTAAGGGATCGTATGGGATATTATTGTCCCTTGTGGAAAATTGTATATATTGCGAAGGCTAAAAATCATTATTCAAAACTCATTCGGCTTATGGTACCACCTTTCAGACGTCAGGACAATCGAACAGGGTTACTATATATAGAGGAGCATACCTCCTGTCACCATTATGCCTCCAACCCTCATGAGGGATTTAGGTTATTTACTCTTAATGCAGGTGACATTACGGAGGAGCGACTTGAAAAGAATACGGTGATATTCGTCGTAAGGGGCATTATTGAGTATACCATGAATACATTCGTCCATACCCTCAAGTCCAAGGAGATGGCATTCTTCCACAAGTGTGGTGAGTGTCGACTTCGCGCTCAGACAGAGTCGACATTTCTGGTAGCGATGTTTGAGAATGCTCTTCAGGGCTGTGATTTGATGGACCTCTCCACCTTGGAGACGTATTGTAAGGGGATTTCTTATCGGGCTGATCCTCTGGATGTGAGACCCAAGATGCGTACTTTCCTGAAGCTTATCTGTGGATATCTCCGGGACGGTGCCAATTGTGTCCTCTTACATGAGCTGAAGTTGCGTGAGATGTTTTGGCTCTTTCGTTTCTACTATACCAAGGAGGAGCTGGCGACCTTCTTTTATCCACTCGTGGGTGAGGACTATGACTTCAAGATGAAGGTGCTCCAGAACTTTGAGAAGGCTCGTACCGTGGAGCAGCTGAGTAGTATGGTGGGGATGTCTTTGACACCGTTCTACAAGCGCTTCTTGGCGGAGTTCCATGAGTCTGCAGGATCATGGATGCGTAAGCAAAGGAATTTAAAAATTAAGTTTGTCCTCAGCTATAGTGATGCGCCACTGGGAGAGGTGGCAGATGAGTTAGGCTTTTCATCTCAGGCGCAGTTTTCGAGATATTGTAAACAAAACTTTGGACTCACTCCTTCAGGGTTTAGAAACCTGCTTAAGTCTAAACAAAGTATAATCTTGGGGGGGGGGTGGAATCCTAATAGCCTGAAAATCATTTCGTAAAATATTGAGAAGGAATAGACAAACAGTTAACGTCTATATCTGCTCAACTTTGCAGCGTAACCTTTCCACCTAGGGGTTACGCTGCTTTTTATGAATACAAGATACGATGAACTTATTGGTGGCTTCAGCACTCTGCGTCATACACTACGCCGGGTATTGATCCTGGCTCTGCTGACCACCGTCTGGGATGCTGCCGCCCAAAAGGTCGCCCTCAAGCACAACCTGGCTTACGATGCCCTCCTCAGTCCCAACCTCTCCCTCGAAGTGGCTCTGGCGCCACAGTGGACTCTGGATACTCAAGGGGGACTCAATTTCTTTCTCTACACCAAGGATGCTACCTCACCAAACTATAAGACGAAAAAGCTGAGCCACTGGATGGTGCAGCCGGAGGTGCGTTATTGGACGTGTGAGGCTTTCAATGGATGGTTCGTGGGTCTGCATGCACTGGGAGGGCAGGTAAATCTGGGTGGCTTGAAGATCCCCTTCGTGATGGGCGACGAAAGCAACGAGATGGAGAGTCATCGCTACGAAGGGTGGTACTATGGAGGTGGCATCAGTGCAGGATACCAGTGGATCCTCTCCGATCACTTCAATGCCGAAATCTCTATAGGTGCAGGCTATGTGAGGGGTGAGACTGATAAGTATCAATGTACCTCCTGTGGGCAGAAGATGGGTCCGGCGACTCTCAACTATGTAGGTCCCACGAAGGCCACACTGTCTATTGTGTATCTCCTGAAGTAAGGTCTCTCGAGATCATGTATGGAGTATCTCAAACTCTTCAACCTACGGTTATGAAATCAACTATCTATATCTACTGTATCTATATGTCTCTCCTGTTGGCATTGGGAATCGGTATGCCATGTGCTACAGCTCAGGAGAGTGAAGAATCCCGCGCCGACTATACAGAGTCTACTGTGAAGAGGAGCAAGGACGGTAAGCAGCTGGAGATTGATCTCCGAATACGTCCCGGACGCAACCTCAAGTCTCAGGAGCTGGTACGTATCTATCCCTGCTATGTCTCTGCAACCGGGTCCGATACCATCCGGATGGAGCCCCTCTACCTGGCGGGTAGGACTCGCTTCAAGGTGATCAAGCGTGAGATTGCTCTGCATAACCGCCCCGGCTCCATGGAGAGGGTGGTAGATGTGATGAACCTTGATGCCACTCCAATCCATGAACATAAATCGGTGGACTTCGAACGATGGATGGCTGATGGCAGACTGATCGTCATGGAGGAGATCTCGGGATGTGCAGAGTGTGAAGTGGGTAAAGCAGTGCTGGATCTGATGAAGGTAAAGATCCCTCTATTCGGTGAGGGCTACTATGAATATCCCATGGAGGAGCCACTGAAAGTGACGGTCAAGGCATATGTTGATTCACTGGAGTCTAGGGTGACCTTCCCGGTGGGTAAGCACGTTTTGGATGCCTCTTTTGGAGAGAATGCCAAGGCACTCAAGGAGTTGGATAGCTTCTTGTCTCGCATAGTCAGAGTGACCGGAGTGACCCTCAAAGGGGTGACGATACAAGGCTATGCCTCCCCGGAAGGGCGATTCGATAAGAACAAGTCTCTGGCCGAGCGACGTACCCACTCCCTAGCTGATTACGTAAACAAGCAATATCCGGAGCTCAAAGCTAACAGTGACTATGCAGTGTATGGGGTAGGGGAGGACTGGAAAGGTCTGCGGAGCCGTGTGGCGCTCTCCGCACTTCCTGAGCGGGAGCAGGTTGTCTCCATCATCGATCGGTATGATACCGATACCGAACGGGAGCGGGAGATCCGTAAATTGAATGGGGGAGAGGTGTACAAGACTCTCCTGCGGGATTTCTATCCGCCACTCAGGCGTACAGTATTCACCCTCCGTGCCGAGGTCGCTCCCTACACTGAGGCGCAACTGCCGGAGATCTACGACCGTAATCCCAAACTGCTGAGTCACCATGAGCTGTACACACTGGCTCAGCGTACGGAAGAGCAGGGGCGTTCACCCCTGGAGATCTACAGGAGTGCGTATGAGATCTATCCCTCGGACCCGATAGCGGCACTGAACTACGCCAATGCTCTGCTGAAGTATGCGTCGGACGCAGACGGCGCCCTGCGGATCCTCGTCCCTCTGAAGGGGGATGTCCGAAGCCTCTATCCCATGGCAGTAGCCTATGATATGAAGGGGGATCACCGCAAGGCTGAAAGTCTCCTGAAGGAGGCGGCAGAGAAGGGCTCTGAGGTGGCAGTGAGAATCGTGGAACAAATGAGACGATAAATCATCAATCACAAATACTTAATTCACTATTTCATTTTTTTTCATCTAACCAAACTTCGAGAAACAATGACAAGAAAACTCTCTTATCTGGCAATGGCTGCTTTGCTGTTGCTCCCGGCTTGTAACAAGAACAACGGTTCCGAGCCTGTAAACCCTGCCACAGGTAATACCTATGCAGGACTGAATGTCGTCGTAGGTAACTCCCTGAGAGCTGAAGCAGATGAAGCAGGCACTGCTTCGGAGCAGAAGGTCTCCAAGATTGACCTCATCGGTAATTCTACTACCGGAATCGTGAAGAGCTGGAACGAAGGTCAAGCTGATCAACCCGATGTATTCTGGAAGGCTACTACCACGCCGAGTCAAGAACTATGCACCGTAGCGCCCTTCAAGACTCCTTTTGATGGGACTCAGATGATCGGTCTCTTCATCAACAACAATGTCACACTGACAGGTCTCAACGTGCAGAATGCTCAGAACTATACCTATGGCACCGCAGCAGGTCTCGTGACTGAAATTGCCGACCTGACGAATGCTAACAACTTTGCGATGACCTCCAAGATGGACTCTAAGGTGATCAGCAAGGGTATCACTGAGGAAACTGTAAAGACCGGTACTACTGAAGCTCAGAATGTCTTCACCTTCGATATCGAGAGAGTCATAGCCAAGGGTGTGGTTGCTAAGGGTTCTGCTCTGAAGGCTGAAACAAATGATGGTAAGGGTAAAGTTAAACTCGATGACATCACCTTCGCTGCTGTCAATGGTGCTGTGAAGACCTATCTCTTCGCCAACCACGCAGGGGATCGTACCATGGGTGCCGACCTGCAGTACAACAACTATACGTCTGCTATCGATGGCTATGTAGAATTTGCAGCTGCTAAGGATGCCAGTGCTGTTAAGGATAACTTGGTTCGCCTGGGTAACATCAGTAAAGACAAAGCTCAGCTGGGCGGTTACGCTGCCAAGAACGTCTACGCTGACGAAGCTGCTGCTAAGGCTGCCGATGGTATATACTTCCTTGAAAACTCTGTGGCTTCTACTGCTATGACCGATGGTAACAAGGCATTTGGTTTCTATAGATTTGCTTCTGCTAAGGTCTATGCCACCTTCACTCCGACTCAACTCATGAAGTGGAATGAAACTGATAAGAAGATGGAAACCCTCACCGGTGACGCCATAACCGAAGGTATGACTTTCTACAAAGGTGTGACGGATGGTTTCCTGTATGATTCGAAGGCTTCTGCCAAGAAGAGTAGCGTGGCTCCTAACCAAGATGTCGTAACCTATACCAATGGTAGATGTGGCTACTATGCTCTCTGGAACCGTCAGGAACAACCTGCAAAGACTGTGGTGAATGCCAATACTCGTCGTAACAACATCTATCTGCTGACGATCACTGCATTCCAGGGTCTGGGTATGCCTTGGGACTCTTCCGACCCCGATGACCCCAACCTGCCTAAGCCCGGTGATGATCCCAATGTAACTCCCGAAGAACCGAGCATCGAAACTCAGGATAGCTACATGCGTGTAGAAGCTAAGATCCTGCCTTGGAACCTCGTCACTCGCGACGTGATCCTCAAGTAATAGTGTTGTAGAGAGCAACTATCTCACGACATCTAAAATATCTCTGAAGGAGGTGGAAGCAGGATTGAAGCACTGCTTCCCCCCTTCCACCTCCTTCTCTTTTTTTCTTTCCAACTGTCATAATTAATCTAGGAGCACTCGTTCTATGAGACCCATCTACCCTTTGTCCCTTTTCGTCTGCCTGATCCTTTTGAGCTGCCTCAGTGGATGCGACTCGGTCATATACGATGACTTGAGCAATTGCCCCCAGGGTGTGATCTTCCGGTTCGCCGAGACGACACCTTGTGATGCTAAGCCCACCTATCCGTCTGATATCAAGCATGTCAGGGTCTTTGCTTTCGATGAGTATGACATTCTGGTGGATATCTTCGAGGATGACAGGGTCTCTCTCTCTGATACTTATGAGTTGAAAGTTCCTTTCAAGAGCTCCGGGATGTACTCTTTCGTGGCTTGGGCAGGAGCAGACCTGAAGAGCTATACCTTCACCGGCATGGAGAAGGGGAAGTCCTCCAAGTCTCAGCTGATGGTCTCTCTGCCTCCTAGTGGAGCTGATCCCGGGATCCCGGCGCATATCTTCGTGGGAAGGGCTGCAAATACCTTGGACCTGGAAGGTCAGGAGCAGGTCGGAACGGTATACCATCCCATAGATATCAACCTACGAGAGCTGACCAATAGGATCCATCTCACACTCATAGGGCTACCTACTTACCGGAACTATGCGATCTCTCTCAGGGTGTCCAATGGCAAGTATGACGCTCTGGGCAGCCTGTTGCCCGATGATCCCTTCACCTATACACCTGAAGTGCATGTGGATGGAGATCGTGTGAAAGCTGACTTTACGATACTTAAGCTGGAACAAGGTAAAGAGTATACACTCACGGTGACAGACAAAGTGGACGGCAAGGTGGTTTATACTGCCGACCTTCTGAAGGATATCATCCTGGCACCTCAAGCTTCCGGGGAGACTCCTCCCTACTCTTTGGAGTGCGACAACGACTTTGATATCCAACTCACTCTGCAGTATACTCCTGACTCGTGGATGGTGGTCAGCGGGTTCGTCAATGATTGGAACGTCATTCGCCGTGACATCACTCCCGGAAACTAGAGACAAAACCTATCGTCTAAAGATCGAAGAATGAAGATCATGAGAAATTATATACCCTTACTCTTTTGTCTCCTGCTTGCCGGCACCACGCTCTCCTGCCGCAAACACTCCACTCCTGAGCCCGAAGTGAATAACCCCAAGGGGGTCTACCTCTCCTTTACGGTCAGAGAGATAGGCAACCTCACCCGGACTCGAGCCACTGAAGGGACCATTGAAGAGGTAGGAGTTCAGGGAGGTAAGGATGATGGATCGATGAATGACCAAAGGATAAACAACCTAACGGTCCTGCTATTTACCAAAGGGGAAGGAAGTACTCCGCAGGAACGCGATGCCAATAGTAAGCTTAAGTACGCCTTTCACTTCGGTTATAAGCCTAATTCCTACTATCCAGAACTCACTCCCGTAGATGGGCTCAGTGGACCCCATGAGATGTTGGGAGGATACTATCGTACGGACTCCAAGCTCGTGGATCCCGGAGAGTACAGAGCTGTGTTCATGGCGAATACTCGCTTCGCATTTCTATTGTACAAAAAGAGTGATGGGACAGGAAGTGAGGTGGCAGGTAGACTCGATATACCCATGCCTTCCCTCAATGACTCCTACGCCTACTTCAAAGAGTTATCTTCACGACTTATAGGCAATATTGGATACATCCCATTTATGGAGTCATTCTACAGCATTGACGAGGTGAACTCCTTCAATTTGGTATGTGGAATGGGAAAAATTATGGAGAAGGCACATTCCGATAAGGGACATTTTGCCTACTCTACCGATGATGACTTCACCATCACACCGGGGTACACTTCACCTAATGCACCGTTGGAGAAAAAGGTCAGCCTGGAGCGTTGGCTCTCCAAGGTAGAAGTAACTATCACCAATAGAGATCCCGGCGGTGCAGTATATCCCTCCTCAGTAGATTATCGTCTCTATAGCGGACATTCAAGCTATGTGACCCCCTCAGGTGTCATCACTAATTTCGGGGATAGTGGTGCCGAATTAGAGAACTACCCCTGTGTAGGTCCTCTCTTTACTTGGGAGGGATATCCTCCGGATCCTATGCTATATGGCAGCATCCATACCCGAAGATCATTCAATGACTATGACCTAACTGAGCAGTTCCTTCAGGATCTGAAGGCGAATGGGTTCGGCAAACTCCCGGAAGGAGAACACCTGATACTGAGCCAGTATATAGCACCGTACAGCAATGCTCTTGCTATGGAGGATGCTGATAATACCGTGGTGTTTAGATTGATCGTAGAGAATATAAAGGATGGGAAGAAGTATATATACCACATCCCCATCCGTAACCTGCCCAACACCCCGGCGCCATCCTACATTGACTCCGATAAATACACCGAATACACTACACTTCGCAATACGCTCTATCGTTTGCGACTTCGCTTCAAGGGTCCCACCCTCGAGGTCATCGATGTCGTGCATGGCGTCCAAGAGTACACGCCTAAGGAGGCTACCATTCCCACATTTGAATAGTCACACTGCTTATCTCTAATATATTCGTCAGATGAATTACCGGACATTACCTATACCTACACTCATATTGAGTTTGCTCTTGATCCTAACAATGGGGTGCACAGATCGCATGCTGGACCGAGGATCCACCCTCGACCCCTCCGGAGAGAGCAAAGTCTCTGTCAGCCTCTCTGTACCCGACGCAGTCTCCAAGATGCGCGCAGCGCTATCTCCAGAAGCTGAACGATTGGTGAACCACCTTCATCTTTACATATTCGATGACAAAGGAGACCTTGAGCTCCACAAAGAGTATGCTGAAGCTGATCTGTATCAAGCTGCTGCGGATCTCTCCACCAAGTACAATGAAAGTGACCCTGTCGTCCCCAGCTCCAAAGGTCTACTTCTCAATGGTATAGAGCTCTCTCACGGCAAGAAGACCTTCGTGGCAATAGCCAATCACTCCGCCGAACTCAATGAGTATGATGGAGGTGCCCTTGGACTCGATAAGATCAAGACCCTCGCAGATCTCGAGAAAGCAGTAGTCATGCTCGCCCAACCCTACAGCATCTATCGCCAACTGGGACATATGTTCATGACCGCTTTTCAGGAAATAAGCATCACCGACGGCACCAAACGTGTAGATCTTCCTCTCCGCAGGCTGGATGCCAAGGTTACCCTCAACATCCTCCCCTCCCAAAGTAGTACTCAGGGGACCAAGGTTTCTTTCGAACCTTTATCTTACCGTGTCGTCAATGTCCCCATCAAAAGTCATCTCAGAGAACTCTCTCCGGAGTCCAAGGGTAATGATGCCGATGCCGCTTCAGCCACCTCAGCCGGAGACTACTTCACGACAGACTTCTTAGACTTTGACGTAACTACCTCGCAGACGGATGATGTGACTGCCACTGCCACTTTTTATATACCGGAGAACCGCAAGCTACCCACCCGGAAGATCACTGCCACAGGGAGAGAGGGCTACAAGCTCCGCAGTAAGCAGCTCAAGACGCCGCTGGGACCTGAGGCTGCCCTCTCCGATGGTAAGCCCAGCGTCTCCAACGGAGACTTCGAGTATGCTCCGAAGTATGCCACTTATGTAGAGATCAAGGGGATATACTTAGCCTCCGAAGGATCGCGTGCTCCTCAGCACAATCGTACCACCCTCACCCTCAAGGTGCCTCTGGGCTATACAGATGCCGCGGATCCCATCAACGACTACAGGGTGGAGCGCAACGTCCACTATACTTATAACATACGGGTCAATGGTGTGGAGGATGTCATCGTCGAGGCTAAGTCTGACAAGGATAACGAGCAGGAGCCTGCCCCCGATACCGAAGGGATGGTGATCAAAAGCGACATCTTCTTCAAGGCAGATGCCCATTATGAGCAGTTTGTCATCCACTTCAATCGGAAGCAGCTCAATCTTGATGAGGAGGGAAAAGTTCGCTCCATCTCCTTCCTCATCTCCACCCCTTTCGATGACAATAGGATTGTCTCCTACACCGCTGAGGAGCTAGTGCAGCTCAAGGCCAATGGCTTCAAGCCTATAGATAAGGAGAAGAGGGCTGACACCTCATGGCTTCAGTTCTATATTCATCCCAATTCGGACCACTCCAATAAGACTATCCGCTACTCCGATACCGGAGCCAACCTGCTTACCCTCGAGCAGTTCCTCTACTGTGTCAGTCTGGACAATGCGGAGGGCAGTCCTACCTATCCCTATATGTTTGATCAGAAGGGTAATGCCAAGGTTACCGTATTCTTGGATGAGTACTTCTATGATCATACCCCTGCCGTAGGCAGTACCGATGCAGGTCCTCTTGACAAGGATCTCTGGAAAAGATTCTGCAACCAACCCGACAGAGCCTTTGCACTCCTCGTAGACGATGGTGGGCAAATTTCTCCTGATGGACGTTCGCGCCTCAACGAAGCTCTCTTCGGTATTCGGCAGAACTCTATCCAGACCTTCTTCTCCTCAGATGCCGGTGGCAAAGTCCACATCTGGGGCGTCGAGAGCGTCGACGAGACCCCCGACCGCGACTGGATGGTCACTCCGACGACTTCGCTGGCATCCTACTACAACGAATTCTTCTCCAACGGTTGGTCTAATACATGGACGTTGATGGCTCAGAGGGTTCAGAAATGGGAAAAGAAGCGCCTCCCGCATCCCTATCGTGTTGATGGCGCATATAAACTTTGGAACATCATGACTGATCTTACGAATGACGGGAGAGTTACTCTCAATCCCAAAAGAGTGCAGAATAGTACTGATGCGGGCTCTGATAAAACTGCCAACTACGCTATTTTCAGTCCGTTCACACGCAATAGAGACACCAATCGTGACGGATATGTTCAGGCTCGTGAGATCAAATGGTATATCCCCTCACCGGGAGCAATGTATTTGATCTTTGCCGGGGAGCATGTTCTCCCTACGTCTGCTCGTATATATGGACACGGAGGGAAAATACCCACTGCTTTCTTCTCCTCACATAGATATAACGGAACGGATAATACATTAGTCTATAGTTCCAATCCAACTGTTTTTGTTTCAAGTACAGGAAGTATCTGTCCTTTATATGATTTCCATGAAGAAAACTTCGGCAATGGGATAGGTGATGGTAAAGGTTTAATACCCCCTCCGGGTGACAGGACTCGCTTTTCCTCCATTAGATTAATAAGGGATCTGGGAGTTCTGGAGACTTCCCCAAACTATGAAGATAGCTACCATCTCTCTCCGAGTCTGATCAAGGGCGAGATATGTAAATCCCTCAATCCCGGATCAGCACTTACGGAGATCCGAAAGTTACGTGCCGACCATCTGGATCCGAGGATCGTGCGACACCGGAGAGTAAGGTACCAATTGCCTATACACGATGAGAACTCAGATGCCAACCGCATCTATTACAAAGGGTTTCAGGTGGCACGAGGATTGGTTAAGACTGATGATCCGAATAGAAAGAATGGTTTGGATGGTTTCTACTATGCCTCCTGGGATAAGCTGGTCAGTGACATACGCAGAGGTAAGGATCCTTGTGCAAACTATTATGAAAATCCCGACAAGAGTGATCTCGGGACATGGCGTCTCCCCAATCTGGCTGAGATGCAGATGATGTCAGTCAATCTCTTCGACTGGGATTACAGCGAGGCTAAAGACGTATATGGTAAAGACTTTCCAAGAAATCAAGTCTTAGACGCACCACTACCCCTACCTACAGAAGGCAACTGGTTTCATACCATCACCCGATCGTCTATTCAGAATAATACTCCGGCAGGTGTTCCGCTGGGATCCTATTTGCTTTTTAGTAACGGCTATCTGAGATATGTAAGCACCACGGATACACGTTATGCTCGTGAAGGGAAATCCACGACTAGGACCGTCGCAGAGGCTAAAGCCTATATCCGATGCGTACGAGATTTGGAATGATGAATAGATCTTTCAGGTAAGAACAGTTGATATTTGAGATCAGCTCCCGCGATCGCGGGAATGATCTTTTGGTGGCGTAAGGGCATTCCGTGAGGAACGCCCTTACAACTATTATACACCTAGCATTAGATAAGAGGCGGTATCTAAGTTCGCCGATGAATTGAGCAACTCTTTTGCTTAGATTTCACAACTTAGAGTCCCGGCTAAGAGAGTGGAGGGGTTTTGTTACGAAGAGTGCAGCTTATCCTTTAAATTTAATGAGAGGGCAAAGGTCAAAAGTGTCAGTAGGGTGTCATATGTGGTTGGGTAGGGGAGATGGCACCCATATTGCGCTTGGAGTAGTGGAATCGTTAAATCAATAAACAACATATATCATCAATGACGAATCAATCATCAAAGAATAGTGGCGGTAAGATAGATGTCCGTAGTGAGAACATCTTTCCGATCATCAAGAAGTTTCTCTACAGTGATCACGATATCTTCCTGCGTGAATTGGTATCCAATGCCGTGGATGCTACCCAGAAGCTGAAGACTCTCTCCTCCAAGGGAGAGGTGAAGGGTGAACTGGGAGATCTCACCATCCATGTCCGTATCGATGGCGATAAGCTCATCATCTCCGACCGTGGTATAGGTATGACCGCTGAGGAGATAGATAAGTACATCAATCAGATAGCCATATCCGGGGCTGAAGATTTCTTGGAGAAATATAAGGATGACGCTGCCAGCATCATAGGGCATTTCGGACTCGGATTCTATTCGGCATTCATGGTGGCTAAGCGTGTGGAGATCCTTACGCAGAGCTATCGGAGCGATGCTCCCACAGTGCGATGGAGCTGTGAGGGTACTCCGGAATATACTATGGAGGAAGAGCCGACTCAGAGGGATAGAGGGACAGACATTATCCTTCATATCGATGAGGAGAGCAAGGATTTTCTTGAGCCTGCTAAGGTCAAAGAGTTGCTGGAGAAGTATTGTAAGTTTCTCCCCATACCTATTGCATTCGGCAAGAAGCAGGAATGGAAGGATGGCAAGTATGTCGACACCGACGAGGATCTGATCATCAATACGGTAGAACCTGCATGGACCAAAAGCCCTCAGGATCTTAAGGATGAGGATTACCTCAACTTCTATAGGGATCTATACCCCATGAGCGAGGAGCCTCTCTTCTGGATTCACCTCAATATCGACTATCCCTTCAACCTCACCGGGATCCTCTATTTCCCCAAGATCCGTACCAATATGGATCTCTCGAGGAACAAGATTCAACTCTACTCCAATCAGGTCTTCGTCACAGACTCTGTGGAGGGTATCATGCCGGACTTCTTGACAATCCTTCATGGTGTCTTGGACTCTCCCGATATTCCACTGAATGTATCACGCTCCTACCTGCAGAGTGATGCCAATGTGAAGAAGATCTCCTCCTACATCACCCGTAAGGTGGCAGAGAGACTGGAACAGCTCTTCAAGGAGGATCGAACGAAGTATGAGGAGAAGTGGGAAGCACTTAACCTATTCGTGAAGTATGGTGTGCTTACGGATGAGAAGTTTGCCGAGCGTGCCGAAAGTTTTCTTCTACTCCACAATACTGAAGGAAAGTACTATACCCTCTCAGAGTATAGAGATCTGGTAGCGTCGGCACAGACAGATAAGGAGGGTAAGGTGGTATATCTCTATGCCACAGATAAGGACAAGCAGTATAGCTACATCTCTTCGGCTCAAGCCAAGGGATATGATGTGCTCCTCATGGATGGTCAGCTGGATCTTCCCTTCCTCTCCCACATGGAGCAGAAGCATACCGATACCCGCTATGTGCGTGTCGACTCCAGTCCTGTGGATCAATTGATCCCGAAAGATCAGGATACCACTCCGGAGGCTGAGGTATCATCAGAGGAGGAGAATGCCATCAAGAGCATATTTGAGCAGGCTCTTCCGGATCTCTCTAAGGCGCATCTCACCGTGACTGCTTCACATCAGGGAGTAAATCAGAAGCCTTTGCTGGTGGTGCAGAATGAGGTCATGCGTCGTATGAAGGATATGTCTGCCTTCAATCCTCAGATGAGTTTCTTCGGGGAGCAACCGGACTACTATGAGCTGAACCTCAATCTCGACAACGCTCTCGTGCGGGGTATCCTTGAAGTCTTCAATAATACAGACCATGGGGAACTGCTATCCATGGAAGCTGACAAGAGAGGATACGATGCACGCATGAATTCTCTGAGAGAGAAGTCTTACGACAGCAAGCTCTCAGAAGATGAGAAGGCTGCCAATAGTAAGGATATGCAGGAGACACAATCCAAGGTCGATGAGCTCGATACCAAGATCAAGGAGATCTATAACGGCTTTGCTAAGGATCATAAGGTCGTAAGCCAACTCATAGACCTAGCTCTACTCTCTAACGGTATGCTGCGTGGAGAGTCTCTGGACAACTTCGTAAACCGCTCTCTCGAACTCATCTCGGACAAGAAGTAAACTACCATCCGGGATCCACGAACCAATGAGGGGGAGTATCGTAATTTGCGATACTCCCCCTCATTGATTATTCTTTGCCGTGGGTGCAATCCCGGGTCGTATTGCGTATCGATTATAAAGTTCGATTATAGAGATTTAGTGCATACTGTGCATGTTGTGCAGGAGGTCTCCAAGCTCCGCCTGAAGGGATAGGAAGTAGGCATCGCCATCTCGCGTAGAGAAGAGTGTGGAGATACTTTTGCCGGTAGCTATACTCTTGGTATACATTATATTCATGGTTGCCACGGGAGTACCACCGGTTAGGGTAAGTACTCGGGGTCATATGACGAAGTTGACCTTATCATTATAGTACAGAGGATAGTCCCCATTGTCGGTAACGTATCTGTACCCCTCGGAGTAGAGCAGCTCTTCGAACTCGTTTGTCACCACATATCGGGGAGCAGACTCTACACCGGCATTGAAGAACATGAGCGATATCTGCTTCGTAGCCGTAAGCATTTCGATAGCGCTCTCTATCGCCTTCTTGTTGGATTGACCCGGTCCTCCGTCTATGAGGTGATACATGCGTGCAAAGAACTCTTTGGGCTTAACGGTTGTGAAATCCATCTCTACAAGTTTATCCTCGTTGCCGAGCTGTTCGGAATATATCTCTTTGAAGAGATTTGAACGCATCTTCTCCTCATAGGCTTTGATATCATTAGCCTTCTTTTTGTATTGGTTCAGGAAGAGTTGTGCAGGCTCGAGGAAGAGCTTATCAAAAGTCTTGTAGCTACCCTCCTGGTGATATCTGCGCTTGAAGGTCAATACTCCGCCACCGGTGAAGTTCCCGGATCTTTCCTTCTCCTTCACATCTATGGTGAGGTTAAAGTTGAGGGTCTTGCTATAGAAGTCCAGACGCTTATCTGTACTTGTCGAGCGCTTCTGGATGGTTACCTCTCCCCCACTGTTGCCTACAGACAGTTCGTGCTCATCCAGTTTCAGTGTGGGAGCATCTACTTCGTTATCGTTGGGTACACATCCCGGGAGTATCAGGGAAAGAACTAAAAGGGTGAATAGTAATATGTTAGATGGTTTCATGACATGGTTTGGTGTGTTTCTTTGAACACGCTTATTAGCTTTTGGTCCCTTAATTCCGCAAGGTGAGTATTCAGGTTATGCGGAAGGCTCCAATTACTGT
>X289_Eastern_Grey_Kangaroo__coassemble_137_pt1 | contig 18865 bp, 11 predicted proteins | sample X289_Eastern_Grey_Kangaroo__metabat2_low_PE_002 | metagenome-assembled genome bin X289_Eastern_Grey_Kangaroo
CTTCGCTCGCCTTACCCGGGTCTAAGGAACGTGACGCACCTGCCGGTGCTCAGATTGGGGTGTGGTTGCGTACCCCGGGCTGCGTCTCGCTTCGCTCGCCTTACCCGGGTCTAAGGAACGTGACGCACCTGCCGGTGCTCAGATACATTCGATACAAGGGATGGATAGAAATATTTATGTAGATGCTCGTGGAATGGTAAATGTCGATTACCCACATTGATATGGAGTGATTTATGGATAGAATCCTGATGCGGCAGTTGAACCCGCGGAGCGGGTGGATTGGTCTAAGCCCGGGGTGAAGGAAGGGCGGACGTGCCAACGTCCGACGTTCCGGTAACCCCGGGTAAGGTAAGCCCCAAACCAATTGAGCCCCGGCGGGGCGGCACTACCGCATTGTTTGGTGTTTGGTTCCTCATTCTAATGAATCCTCAGTGCCGAGTTTGTTTCACCAAATCATTTGTTAGACGAAAGAAATCTGTCGATCTCACACTTGCTCAATTTTAGGTGCCAAGAATGTATCGAAATAATTACCCCCTACTTTTTCCCAAATAAAAGGCGGGGTAATTCAGAATAAAAGGCGGGGTAATTTTGGGATTACTCCGCCTTTTTATTTTGGGTGCCGCATAGGATGGGATTGATTACTTGGTCGAGTTGGATTGAGTACTTGGTCGAGTTGGATTGAGTACTCGGTTGAGTTGGATTGAGTACTCGAACGAAACCGATTGAGTACTCGGTAGGAATCGATTGAGTACTCAAAACAAAGCGGATTGAGTACTCAACAAAAAGCGGATTGAGTACTCAACAAAAAGAGGGTTGCCGATACGGGCAACCCTCTTGAGTCACGGCTTTGTACGAAGCCGAAATTATCGGAAGGTAATATTGAACGTCCCGGAAGCACCGGTTGTCACATCAACCAAGGTCACTTTGGTAGTACCACCCTTCCGTCTGGATATGGAGAAGGTCTTCTGTACCTCGATCCCCCAAGTATCACCTACATTCTTATCCTCTACAATGCATATATAGGTGTGCTCATCGTTATAGTCCGGGATGGCTATAGTGGCATAGAAGCCTGAGACATTCCGATCGCCACCCATGTTAATGGACTTAGACGGATCAATGGTGTAGACCGTTAGCGTGAGTGATTGTTCGGCTTCATCATCCTTCAGTAGAAGGGTGTTTCGACCTACTTCAAGAGCCTTGACGGTCAGCTTGCCGTCCTTGAATGTGGCTTCAGTCCTATTAGGCTCACGTGGAGAGATGGAGAGCTTTCCACTGCCTCCATTGATGGTCACTTCCACAGGATCCTTCCCGAGTGTGAGGACCACATAGTCCATATCCGACGTGAGAGGGGAATAGTTGACTTTCACCTTCACAGTCGCTTCAGTTCCGGAGCGCTTGTCAATGATCTTGAATTCACCGATGCCCGCAACTTTGCCGGTCACTGTAAGCATCCGTTTATCCGCAGAGAGTTCAACGGTAAACTTATCACTCTTGTTGTCAATGGTGTATTCGCCATTACCCGCGAGGATCAGTACAGCCTGCTGAGTGTCACGATCCAAGGTGATACTTCCGGTGTTGAGTTTGATGGCGGGAAGAGTCACTTTCACCGAAAGTTCAGCTTTCTTCTTGGTGTCTGTATCGGTTACGGTGACGGTGGTCTCGCCCACTTCCAGGGAGTTCAGTATAAGACTATTGTCTTGAATCTCTGCTTTAAGGATCTTGGGGTCTGCCACAGATACTTCGTACTTGCCGGATCCGGATACTATCTTTACCAGGGTCTGCAAATGGATGTACATACTCACCTGCTTCTGATCGAGTGAGAGGGGCATCATGCGCTGACTCACATTTACCTTCACGGCAGTGGTGAGACCGGAGAGTGCGTCCCCGATGGTCAGCTCAACCTCACCGACAGATTCACCGCGAATGATGATGTCGTTGCCCTTGACCCTCGCTGAGGCTATGCCGGGCGCAGCGGTCCGTGTGTTGTATTTACCGGATCCCTCTGTGACATTGACCGTGGCTTGTTCCCCGACGCGTAGAGAGAGCTCTGAGACGGAAGCAGTGATCTTGGAGGGAATGGGTTGGTCACCACCCTTATTGTCATCCTTGCATCCCACAGTCCCTATGAGCAGGAAGAATGAAAGGAATAGCGCAAACGTTATATTGCTTTTATTCATCGCTAGATATTTGATAGAGTTAGGGCTCATTTTCCTTTGGGACCCACATAGTAGGGGCCTACGAATTCGCAAGGCTCGCCGTAGAATACCTCGGTGGCACCGGATAGTGCTTGTGCGGTGGAGGGACGCTTGCCCGGCTCGTTGATACTAAAGAACATCAGTCCGCCATACCCATTCTCGACATTGTATCGAGCTCTGCTCTGGCATGTGCTGTAGCTGAGAATGAAGTTGGCCTCTATGGAGTTACTGGTATGTCTGTGCTTCGGAAGACCGGCACCACTGTCACCCGTAACGCCATAATTGGCGAATGTGTAGTCTATGTAGTCCACACAGGTCTTACCCGTATCGTCTTTGACTCTAGAGGTGTAATAGTGTCCGAAGTCATAGAGCGTTAGGAGCTTGTCCGGCATCACCTCTTTCATCGCACGAGCATACCATAGCCAACTCTGATCCTTGTACGGGTAGTCGGGACCTCTACCATACTCGGCATACTCTTCATCGATATCCCAGCCATCAATGCCGAGCTTATCGGTCCACATCTTTGCTTCCTTTGCGAATTCGAGAGCCTCTTCATAGCTCTGGAAGTTGGCATAACCCACGCCTTGATGATTGGGTAGTATATCAATGAGTACCTTTATACCTCGGTCTGTGAGGGGCTTAATGTAAATCTCGGGATTTTGAATAATCGGCTGAAGCTCGTTGTTGAAATGAATGTATCGTTTGCCGGCTTTGGCATCCCAGTTCATATTGGCAGCAAAGAGTACAACGAAGTCAAAGACAGGTTTGCGGCTATTGGTGAGTACAAACTGTCCATAGTTCCGGATATCCCAGTCATTGGTCTCCACGTAGGCGATCATCTTCATGGGCTCTTTTCGCTCGCCTACCGTGGGTGCGGAGGGCGGAAGGTTCTTGGGGCTTGAAGGAGTGATGGGTGAGAAGTCACCGAGCTTGATCACAGAGATAAAGTGAGTGAAAAGCTTACCATCTATCGTAATAGGTATGGGTAGAAGGAAGTGACCATAGGAGAGCTTTTCGTAGTCCTTGATCTCGATTTTAATCTCCAGAGACAAGTCGGCACGCTGTGTAGTACCGAGTGCCGAGGCGTCAATGGTATAGTTCGCTTGGGGTAGCAGGTCGTATTTGTATATAGGGGAGAACTCCACGTACTTTTTGACCAAACCCTCAAGGTTGGCAGGCGTAGTGTCACCTAAGGCAACCACACTCTTGTCTGTTCCTCTATTGATCTTCAGTGTCACGGACCGGTCATAGAATGCCGGAGTGATCGCTGATTCCGGATTGTTGGGGTCAATCAATCCCGGCAGATCGGAGCTCTCAGGTTTCTCTTGAGGTTCACCGGGATTCTCTGTCTGAGTAGATCCGGGAAGAGGTGTAGGGGTCTCAAGATGGAAAGCATTATTTTCATTACACCCAAAGAGTAGTATGGATGCAACGAGTAGGCTATATAGATTCTTATGTTTCATCGTCATAAATCTTTAGATATTAGGATGGGGCTATTGCTCTACACTAATGGGATCCTCTTCATTGAAGATGGTTACGGATGCAGCACCACTGCCGGTCTTTTGACGGTATTGCTTGAGATCATATCCGTGACCCGTAGCGTCAGGGACGGTATTGCCACCGGCTTGATTCATCTTCCAGTAGGCGAGAAGTCCGGGCGTCTTGGGATCTACCATAAGCATATTGTCCGTAATGTCGGACTGACTGCGAGCTACATTCCAAACTCGCAGCTCGGCAAATCGGGCTTGAATACCACGCTCATCGCTCCAGCTGCGACCGATGAAGAAAGGATTCCCTCCGGTGAGAGAGCCTGACTTGGAGAATTCCGACTTGAGTTCGCCGTTGATATATACTTTGGTCTTGAATCCTTCATACACGGCTGCGATATGGTACCATCTACCGGTCTCGAAGGGGAAGGGGATCTCCTGACCGCTTACCTGGAGCTTATTGGGATTCACACCGGCATCACCAAATCTAAGGAGTGTACCGCCCTCAATCCCCATAAATGTACTGATGTTAGCTTCAGTAGGCTCAAATTTTTCGATAAAGACAAATCCTTCGAGTGTAATATTACCGCCTTGGTTTCCGAACGATTGGGCGAGAGCGAAGTATGTATCTCTCTTCACCTGCACGGTCTTGGTGATCTCAAGGGTGCTCTCAATACGAGTGATGGTGAAGACGATCGTCTTGTTGATATTGAGAGGAGTGATTCCCTTACTGCTATTGGACTCGTCAAGTGAAATGGCAAAGGTGTAGGGGACGTTGGCTTCGAGGGCATCTGTGGCATTGAACTTTACCTTGATAGGATCAGAAAGGACTGATCCCGCCTTGATGGTAACTGTGGCAGCACCGAGATCAACCATCTCCTTGGGGAGTTCACGATAGGTCTGCTTGGCAGCCTCGGCATAGCGTTTGGCAGCTGCAGGGTCAACAGAGAGGGTGATGTCCAGATCCTTCTCTTCGGGTTTACCGATGCCGATATAGAATTGCTTCTCGGCTGTCAACGCCTCAGGATTGTCCATCGAGACAGATTGAAGGTCAAAGGACTTCAGCATGGCAGGGGGATTGTTCCCCTCAGTGATATAGATGGCAGCAGTCTGAGGTACCAATTCACCTCCGGGGACAGGTTTATTGTCCATACATCCGGAGAGGGTTGCCAGGGTGAGTATCCCGGCTGAGGCTAGCGCCATCCGCTTAATTATTGAGTGTATCATAATAATGTTTGATCTGAGAAAGGTGGTTAAAGTGAGTTCTTCCGAGCATTGTAGTTGATCAACTTGCGGAGAGAGGGATAGTTGTACACCCCTTCATATTCTGAAGCCTTGGTTTCAGTATGGTAGTATGCCACACCGGCTTTGTTAGGTGCCTTGAAGTTGATGATGTCGATAGTCAATGGAATGGCACCATTGGGGTCGAAGAAGGGGCTATCGGCAAATCCATCTACATCCTTCTTGGAGGATATATCGATGCCGGGGACAAAACTTGCTGCACTCCACGCCTTGGCGGTACTCTCAAGTAGGGAATACTTGGGGTCAGCGGAGTTGTGGTATACAGCCCAAGTCGCTGAAGCAAAGTCTGCCGACAGCTCTGAGAAAGGATTCTCTACAATGTACCTGAGCTTAGGATTAGTGGCCTTTGCTGCCGTAATCTGAGCTAGAAGAGCCTTGCAGGCAGCGATGGAGAATACCGCTGTGTCTCTGGGCATCTCAAGGCTGACACCATCCATATACTTATCTGCTGCAGCCAGAGCGTCGGTGATAAGCTTGGAGGCACTTTCGTTGGCAGAAGCAATGTGGGTCTTGCGCACAGAGGCTTCGAGGTCGGCGAGAGCCTTCTTCTTTGCATCGGGATCATCTGCATGGGCAGCATCATCCCAGGAAGCTTCAAATTCGTTCTTTTTGGAGCGGAAATCAGCCTTGATGGCTCGCTCAGTAGACTTCACGAGGGAAGGAAGGTCCACGCTTGCGAATACGCGAGTGTGCTTGATGGTGCGGACATCATCTATATCCTTCAGGTAAAACTCGGAATAAGGTTCCTGCCAGTCGTTCTTGAGGACTACAGCATCCAAGCTGTCAGGGAGGTTCATCAGTGAATTGATGCTGCGAGCCCTCCAATCATAATGCATGGCAAGTACCGCGCTGCGGCTCTCTGCACTAGCCTTGAACTCTCTGAAGAGCTCACTATTGATAGGTGCTTTGGGACTCACCACCTCAATGGGTTCTATCTTGGTATCGCAAGCGGAGAAGCCTAGAGTGAGGGCTAAAGCGCTAAGTGCGAATATATTCTTTGTCATATTGTTGTGTTAAACTCTATCGTTAGACTTACTTAGTGCTTCACCCACCAGAGATCTGTAGCATAGCTGTCAGCGCCACCGAGGTCCTGGATGGCTGCGTCGACATTAGCTTTGTTGCTGGTACGTTCGTCAAGGGTGAACCTTAGACGTCTCATACCTCCTTGGTCCTTGCCATTGACTTGGGTGATATCCTTCACCTCACCGTTGCTATTATTCATCAGAGCAGGCATCAGGTTGGGATATCCGGTACGCCTCCATTCGGTCCACGCCTCTACAGCACCATAGGGGAAGAGGGCGATGTACTTCTGAGTGATGATCTTGGACAACTGCTTCTCGGCATCCCCGGCTGCTTCATCCCAGCTTACGGTGATGTTGGACTTGAAGTCAGGCATGTTGGACTTGGGATACTTAGGATCCACGAAGCCACCTCGTTTGGATGTCACTGAGAGATAGTCACCGACATTTACACCCCACTGTTCGCAGGAGAGCTTGATGCCTTGCTCGTAAAGCTCCTTCGCGGTGCCGCCCATGTTCCATCCCAGCAGAGCCCCTTCAGCACGAAGGAAGGTAGCTTCGGCAGCTGAGAACCACATGATCTTAGCCTTCTTGGGATCTTCTTCCTTGAATACAGCTACGGAGTAGTCCACGTTTCGTGCCTTCTCAGAATCTTCAAATCCTCTCATCCCAAAAGGAATATCTCCTCTGGAAGCTACTGGAGTAAAGTAGACAGGGATACGGGGATCCTTGAAGGCTTTCATGTATTCCACAATATCGGCACCGACACGAGTGTCACCCCAATTGGTCATCGTCTTCACGAGAGGATTGTCGGCAGATGCCTGTTCGGTATTCTGGGCATTGGTGGTGATCACCCCTTTGGATACTGCGTACTCTGCTGCCTCCTTAGCGATAGCAGGCTCCACAGCAGAGATACGGATCGCTGCACGAAGCATGAGAGAGCGAGCATAGGTAGCCCACTTGTGCATATCGCCACCGAAAACATTGTCGTAGGGAGCGTAAAGTGAGGCTCCACTGGGAGAGGCATCCAGCGCCTCGGAGGATTCTCTCAGGATCTTGAGCAGGTTTGTGTAGAATTCCTTCTGGGTGTCATAAGGCACTCTCAGCGAAGCTCCGGTCACCTTGGAGTGAGCTATGGGACCATACACATCTGCGAGTCTCATAGCTGTAGATTCGTGCAGCACCTGCCCAAGTGCATAGGCGGGACCGGTCTTATCTTCACTTAGCTTAACCAGCAGAGGATTGTACGCCTTGTACATGTTTTTGAAAGTATCCTCGTAGGGATAGTCATTCCATCCTGTGGGAGGAGTATACTTTATGAACTGGGTCTGGAAGCCGGGAGTATTGATCATCCCCGAAAGCACTCCCGGGAGATCTTGATACATCTGCCAGCCATTTTCCTGGTCGCCGATGACCCACTTGATCATGGTCTCGAGCTCAGTTCCTCCCAGAGGAGTGGACTTGAGATCCTCATTCGTGACTCCATACTGCTCCTTGTTGTACTCCGGGAAGTTCTTCGTACAGCCGGAGAGCACCATGGCACCACAAGCCAACGCATATATTAATGTTCTCTTATTCATTTGTCTGGTGTATTTCAGTTATCCAATAGTAGAAATAGGTGTTGCCATCAGAATGCCAGCTTCACACTGAATCCCCAGCTCTTCTGGGTCGGGAGCATGAAGTAGTCAAGACCCTGACCATAGTTATCAGTGCTGGAGACGCTTTCGGGGTCAAAGGGAGCCTTGCAATAGAGGAATCCCAGGTTACGACCGATAGCAGAGAGGGTGATGTCGGCATAGCCCTTGAGCCACTGTTTGGGTATACGGTAGGAGATGCTTGCCTCCTGCAGACGTATGTTGGTGGCGCTGTAAGTATAGTACTGAGCCATACGTTCGCTACCACGTGTATGGAAGTAGCTCTGAGGATCAATCAGCGAGTTGCCTTCAATCACACCACCGCGGTCACGAGCCAAGGCAGACTCTTCGCTGACACCCATCTGGTCCATGGCAGCCTGAGTCAAGGAGACAACGAGACCACCCTGGCGGGCAGTTAGGAGAGCGCCGATGCTGAGACCTTTGTAACCCAGTTCGTGGCGCCAACCGTAATTGCAGTCAGGCAGTACGCTACCTAGCTTTCGCATTTCTGAGAACTCCTGCTTGCTGACATTTCCACTCTCATCCACTAGGATATCACCTGCAGGATTGCGCTTGAAGTCCGTAGTTGTGTAGATATCTCCCAGCGAGCCACCTGTCTTGAGGATATATTTCAGAGAACCCAGACTGAAGCGTTCGAGATAAGGTTGGCTTTCATTCTCACCTGTGAGGGGGTTGACGTAGTTCTCAGCCAGAGAGAGGATCTCGTTGTGGTTGTAGCCAAAGGTGAAGTTGGTATTGTAGTGGACTCCATCGTCCTCACCAAAATTCAGACCCAATGCAAGTTCAACCCCTTGGTTACGGACGTTCCCGGTCTGGATGTAGATCTTATCGTATCCTGAGCTGGAAGGCGCCTTGCTGCCTATCGTCTGATTCTTGGTATAGGTGCAGTAGAGCGAACCATCCAGTGTCAGCATTCCATTGAATGCGCGTGCTGAGAGACCGATTTCATAGGAGTCGGTACGTTCGGGAAAGAGCTCACCCACCGGGAAGTTGGTGATATTGGCAAATCCGTGAGACTGTTCGTCCAGGATATAGGTGGGTGACGTCAAACCTCTCTGGAAGGGAGAACCTACAGAACTGTAGGCAAAGCGTGCCTTGAGGTAGGACAGGTAGGGGCGCATAGCTATGCGAGTCTCTTCACTCATCATCTCGGTGATCACCCCGGAGATACCCACAGAGGGGTAGAAGAATGAGAGTTGAGGAGAGTTGGCCAGCTGAGAAGCCCAGTCATTACGTCCCGTGAGAGTGAGATAGAGATAGCTATTGAGACCTAATTCGGCACTACCAAAGATACTCTGAGTCTGCTCGATCCAGCCTTCAGGAATCAGTACAGTACCATTGTGGGTATGATCGATGTTGAAGATGTTGAAGAGATTGGGGACTCCCTTAAGCTTGAGGGGACCTTTGACGGTCTGGTTGTCATATCTAGTATCCTGGATGGAGGCACCCAGCATGGCATTCAAGCTTAAGCGTTGACCTTGTACATCGAATTCCTTATTGAGAGTACTCATGACATCCGCATAGGTCTGACGGTCAGCACCCTTATCCATACCATAATATCCGTATTCACTTACGTCGTGGGTAGGGGAGGTGCTGGCATAGCGCTTGTCTTCGCCTGTAAAGTGGGTCACGTCAGAGCGTACACGGGCAGATAGAGCCAACTTTTCGTGATCACTCCACTTGTAAACATCAAACGAGGTATTCAGAGATAGGATATAGCGTTCTCGGTTCATCTCGCGGAGGTTACGGTAAGCGATCCAGTAAGGGTTCTGCATATTAAAGTTGGCATCCCCGTAGGTCCAGTTCTGTACATACAGCTTACGGCTTGAGTCGTACCGCTCAAAAGCTTTCACCTTTTCGTTATCATCGCTGCGTGGCATCAGATAGGCGCTGACCATAGGGTTCATGTACTGACCCTGGTTGATCATATTGCGGTGGTACTGGTGGATGTATCCTGCTTGCACATCGATGGTGAGGCGGTTGTCCATCAGTGAAGAGGTATTCCGCGCATTGAAGTTGTAGCGGTCATACTTGTTGTTGGGGACCAGACCCTTGGCATCCGTGCTGCTGAAGGAGAGATAGGTCTGGTTGCGATCGGTACCACCGGATACGGATACGGAGTGAACCATGTTGGTAGAACGTTGGAAGAAATCCTCCACATTCCATACGGGTGCGCCGTCAGGAATGGGAGATCCCCATGAAGTCACCAAACCATCCGAACCGTATCGGCTCTGGAATTCGGGCAGGCGAAGGGGGGAGCCGCTCTCTCCGTTGAATGAGTAGGATACTCTTACCTTACCGGCCTTACCCTTCTTGGTGGTGATGAGGATGGCACCGTTGGCGGCAGCCGAACCATAGAGAGCTGCTGCAGAAGCCCCTGTCAAGATGCTGATGCTCTCAATATCATCGGGGTTGATGTCCGCAGCACTTTCAGTAGATCCGGAGCTGGAGAATTGCCCTGACCCTTGGGTAGATGTGGTAGGGAAGATAGGTACCCCATCGATCACATAGAGTGCATTGTTACTCTTTTCGATGGATTTGGTACCACGCATCACGATACGTGCAGCACCACCAACGCCACCGGAGCTCTGGTTGATAGTGACCCCTGCCACCTTACCATTCAGTCCGTTGACGAAGTTGGCATCCTTAGCGGTTGTGAGTTCATCACCCTTGAGCTCCTGAACATTGTAGGAGAGAGCTTTGGTTTGGCGTTTGATACCGAGAGCCGTGACTACCACTTCATCGAGTGCGGTGCTCTCTTCCTTAAGTACGATTGTGGGTACTACAGCTGTATTGACGACCAGACTCTGAGAAGTAAATCCGATGTACGACACATCAATAGTCACGCCAAGCTTGGAGATACGGAGAGAGAAATTCCCATCCATGTCCGTAATGGTCCCTGTCGATGAACCCTGCTCCTGGATTCGAACCCCTATGAGAGGTTCTCCATGCACATCTTGGACCTTCCCTGTAATGGTGACCTTCTCATCCTGCTGACCCGAGAGGCTACTCACCATATCGTGCGGTGTTGCATGCATCGATAGCGGATTGAGCCCACCTAAGGTCAAAGCCACCACCATGCCAAAACATATAGGTCTTTTCATAAAAGTGAAAGTTGGTGTTGTAGTATTAAATGATAAATAATAGCTATTCAATAAACCTCACTGTTAGAATGATATGGTAATCGTATAATCTCAGAATATCATAGTGAGGTTGCAGGTACAAAGGTAAACAAAAGTAACTAAGTTACAAGGGTGTTAAGATTCAGGGAGCCAAAATAGATGCTCTCTGAATAATCTAAATAAGTTGAGGATCTCTATGCAAATAATTTTCGATGTATGACTACCGGGGGGATGATTCCAGCCGATTCACCGACTTTACCCCCTTGGCGGAGCGAAGTTTCTTGAGCAAGGCTTTGAGGGAGGTCGCTCCATCTACATAGATCGTGAAGTAGCCCGTGAAGAGTCCGTCATTGGAGTCGATGTGGAAGCTTCTGAGGGTAATGTTCGGCTCTTTGCTGATCTGGCTGGATATATTGGTGACCACACTTATGTCATCGTTTCCCACAATCTTCACTGTCACACCGTATCCCGCACTTCCCGCACTTCCTGCCCATTGGGCTTGGAGCACACGGTACCCATAACGCTCAAAGAGGTCCGGAGCATTGGGGCAATCCATCCTATGGACCTTAATTCCATTGTGGGAGACGAAGGCAAATACCTTGTCACCGTAGATCGGGTTGCAGCATTTAGCCAGCTTGTACTCCACCCCTGAGAGATTCTTATCGATGAGGAGCACATCATTGGACTTCGCTATCTGCTCCGGAAGAGTCTCTGCCACAAAGCTCTCGGCACTGCCATAGTCCACTGCCTCCTGGCTCTTGGTTCGCTCTGCCTCCAGCGTGCTTTTGTATTCGTCCAGAAAGGCGTTGAGGTCGACCCTCTCATTGCTCACTTCATTGTAGAAGTCGGTGCCGGTCTTGTATCCCTTGCGTTTGAGCAGACGCGTAAAGACCCCCTCATCCATATCCAGCTTCCTATTCTTCATCCTCCTCCTGAGCTCCTCTTTGGCATACTCCAGCGCCTTACCTGCCTGCTCTCGCAGATTCTGCTTGATCTTGACTCGTGCCTTGGAGGTTACGACGAACCGGAGCCAGTCGGCTTTGGGCTGCTGACTATTGGAGGTGAGGATGGAGACCGAGTCTCCATTCTTCAGGACGTGTCGGATGCTTACGTTCTTGCCATTGACCTTACCCGAGACACACTTCTCTCCCAAGCCGCTGTGTATGACAAAGGCGAAGTCGAGCACGGTAGCTCCCTGTGGGAGCTTGATGAGGTCCCCTTTGGGTGTGAAGACGTAGATCTCCTTATCGTAGAGATCCATCTTGAAGTCCTTGATGATCTCCGAGTCTCCGCTATCCTTCTGCTCGAGGACGCGGCGTACACCCGTCATGAACTCATCCAAGCCCGACTCAGACTTGATCCCCTTGTATCGCCAATGAGCTGCCACTCCACGCTCTGCGATCTCATCCATGCGTTGGCTGCGGATCTGAACCTCCACCCATCTGTTTCCGGGACCCATCACGGTGATGTGTAGGGACTCATAGCCGTTCGACTTGGGGATGGAGACCCAGTCTTTGAGACGGTTGGGGTTGGGCTTGTACATATCCGTGATGATGGAATAGACCTGCCAGCAGGCACTCCGCTCCCTCTCGAGGGGTACATCGAGTATGATGCGTATCGCAAAGAGGTCGTATATCGCTTCGAACTCTATGTCCTGCTTCTTCAGCTTATTTCGGATGGAGGATATGGATTTGGTCCGCCCCTTGATCTCAAAACGTAGCCCCGCCTCGGTCAATCTCTTGCGCACCGGCTTCACGAAGTCTGCTATATAGGCATCTCTAGACTTCTTGGTCTCATTGAGCTTGCGCTTGATGAAGTTGAAGGTCTCCCTATCAGAGAATTTCAGGCAGAGATCCTCCATCTCACTTTTGATGTTATACAATCCCAGGCGGTGAGCTATGGGAGCGTAGAGAAAGGATACCTCCATAGCAAGTGACATACGCTCGGATTCGGAGCCGTGAAGGTCCGCAAGTCTGAGCGCGGAGAGTCTGCCGGCGATGAGGATGAGGACTACCCGGATATCCTCTGCGAAGGAGAGCAAGAAGTGGCTGAAGTTTTCTGAGTTGACGACACTGTTCTTGCGATAGAGTTCGGATACCTTCAGGAGGTTCTCCAAGATCATCACAGTCTCCCCCGCAAAGTCAGCTTGAGCCTCTTCCACAGAGTACACCCCACACTCTACAGGATCACACAGCAGGATAGCACAGATAGAGGACTCCTTGAGCCCTATCTCCTCTGTGGCGCATATCACGGTAAGGAGGAGTTGGGTCAGCGTTCGAGGTGAAGAGTCTCCACTCTCATCAAACCATCCTTTGCCAACTGTCTCCCTCAAGAGTTGGGAGAGCAGCCTGCGATGCCTGTACTCTACCTCGTGGGGAGCACGGTACAGATTACGAATAATGGATGGAAGATCAGTGACGTGCTTCTCAGTCAATTTCATACCCTCTGCCTATAAGCCTATAAGATAAGAGGTCACCCATGTGGATCACCGGACGACGAGAGTGGACAATGAACAGCCGGATCTATAAGTGTAGATAGTATAAAATGTATCAGCGCCTCTTGATGATGCTGTTCAGTACACGAATGGATGCCACACGCTTGCGAGTGGAAGTGAATATATCCACATTCCATACATGAGTGCTACGACCACGATGGATAATAGATGCCTCCGCCTTGAGGATCTCTCCCTCATGAGCCGTAGCGATATGGTTGCCACTCACCTGCATCCCTACCTGAATCTCATTCTCTCCCAGGAGATATACCGAACCGTAGCCTGCCACCGTCTCCGCAAGTGCGAGGGAAGCCCCACCGTGGAGGATACCCAGGGGTTGACGGGTGCGTACGTCCACCGGCATGGTAGCCTCCACATAGCCCTCTTCCAGCCGAGTGCATACGATACCGAGAGCATCCATGAGGGTGTTCTTGGTGAGGGCATTCAGTGCATCCAGATCAGCTTGAGGACGCTCTTCCGGCTCAAAGATATACTTCCGTATCAGGTGACCTATGCCATCCTCTGTATTGGACTTCGTGACATAGTCCGCAGACCTCTTCACCGCTTCAGTGGCATTCGCCATAGCTACCCCCAGACCTGCCATCTGAATCATAGGGACATCATTGAGGGTATCTCCTACAGCGATGAGTTGGGAGGGCTTGACACCGATCTCTGAGAGCAGGAATGTCAGAGACTTACCCTTGTCCACATTCACGGGACAGATCTCTATCTTATTCTTATTTCCCGAGAAGAAGGAGAGCTCCCCATGAAGTTCACGTTCCAGCAATATGTGTGCATTGCGTACAGCTTCCTGCTCACCGCAGATCACCAACTTGAAGGGAGGACGGGTCACACTGCTCACAAAGTCCGTGACGGCTGTGATCTTCATGTCACCATTGATGCGGCTCTCCTCCAGGACCATTGGGGCGTCCGGGGTCTCGGTGATGATCTCCTCAAAGAGGTAGGTGAGTACCTGGAGACCGCTCCTTTCGGCGATGTCATATATCCTGGGTATATATCTCAGATCCACAGTATGCCGTGCGAGAATGCTTCCATCATTGCAGGAAGTGATCTTCCCTCCGTTGTAGGAGAGGATGTATCCCCCATACTCATCGAGCCTAAGGTCCCTCGCTATGCCAAAGATTCCATAGGTGGTCCTGCCCGAAGCGAGGATGAGGGTCACTCCCTCCTTTTGCATCTGTATCAGTGCAGTATGAGTGGCAGGCATGATCCGCTCCTCATCATCTGTGAGGGTACCATCCAGATCGATTGCCAGGGCTTTATATCGTGATGTCATATCGGTAAATTGTTAAGCGTCGACTTGCCGTTTAAGCAGTCTAAATATACAATTAAATCCGCCGATAAGTCAGATGAGGTATATATGTCGTGGAGATCAGAGCTGTCGGAGAGCAGATCCCACCCATTGCACCCCCGGAATTTGTGGCTTGGGATAAACAGCCTACCAGCTCATACTCCACCTTATGGAGGGCATGATGGGTACAATGCTAAGCTGTTTCCACTCCCCTTCCTCTCGAAAGTAGGTATAGGGGTTGTGACGGTTCAGTACATTGAATACTGAGAGGGAAAGCTCATTGACAGTTTTCCTGCCAATTACTTTGAACGAGTAGCCCAAGTCTATCCTGAAGTAGTCATTCATGATGTACGCATTCTTGCCCGACATCAATTGCCTGTCATATATTTGGTTGTAGAAAGGTCCCGGAAAGACATGCCCATGTTCCAATTGCGACCAATAGGGAGGCATGACCCCTTCGTAATATCCTACCGGTATCGTCACTCTGTTTCCGGAAGAGTACGCTACGACTGTATTTAGGATATGCTCCAACTCTTTCCCCTTCTTAGATCGGTGTTTGTAAGCGGTGAATTTCGATTGAAGGTTTACAATCACTCTTCGGTCAAACTTAAAGGGGAAGGGTTCCCCTTCATTTATCTTTGGAAATTGCCTATCCGTCTTGGAGAGGGTACATGCCAAGGTTGTTCCCAGCCTTTCCGTCTGTAGAGATGAGGATAGCTCAACTCCGTAGGATTTACCTTTGCCGATATCTGTTTCCTCTTCCCACGATTCAGATTCAAATCCGAAAGCGTTGATGGCGTTGATATAGGATACGATATGGTTCATATTCCGATAGTAGCCACCCAATGTAGTATTCAGAGTGTAGCGGGGTTGAGTCAGTTTGTAAAATACTCCTCCATAATACTGGTGAGTAACTTCTGCCGGCATGCTTTTGGAGCTTGGAACGAGTATATTCAGAGACCACCCGGTAGGCAGACCCTCCATGGTGTGATAGAATTGAGACATCCTATCGAAAGTCAGCTCAACGCCCACATTGTCTTTCAGTAGTATGTGTCCCAGAGCGTGCAGATCGAAATTATGCTGCATCCCCTCATCACTCTTATAAAAGATATGTCGATAACCGAGTCGGAAGTCTAACCGACTTAGCGGCGTACAGTTAGCCTCGCCGTAGATAGCATATAGGTCATTTGCCAGCCTTCTTTCCACTGACGACTCCACCACTCCGCTCACGGACTTGCGGTTAGCCGGCGAAAAAAGTTGATGCTGAAAGGAGGCACCAAAGTCCAATGCCCATTGGGGAGTGAACCTATATTTACCTCTGGTGTGGAGCGCATACTCTTCCAGACCGGAGCTAATACCTAACTGTGATCTAGGCGCGGTATCATTCTTATCGTATGTTTTAGTGACCTGCGCGGAGTAGGTGTTGCTGTAGTACCCCCAAGTATGGAGATTCATCCCATTTTGGAGACTGCCCTGCCAATCTATTTTTCCTAGGGTGGCTCTCCAGTTTTGCGCCATAGAGGCATTGTCAAAGTTTGACTCAAAGAAATCGTTGGTGGAGAAGAAGAAAGCTTCTAGGAATTGATTGGAGGTAAGTTTCCAGTTGAGGCTCATGGTCATATCGTACACTGAGATCTTCATATCCTCAATGTTTTTCCCTATGGCTTTGACGATGAACGGTACCGGGGAGGTTCTGGCTGCCACCTGTACAGACGCACGTTCTTTCGCCAGAGGGATCGATGAGTAAATCCCTGAGAGATAGGGCGAGAGAGTAAGCTTACCATTGATGGGACTTCCATACTCCTTCTTGATACCTACATCTAATAGAGCGGAGGAGAGGTTGCCTTTGTGCGCAGGGAGCCCTCCCATATGGAATTTTACGTTATTGATGATGTCCGGAGGGTAGACAGATACCATCCCCATGACGTGTGAGGATACGTAGAGTGGGATGTCGTTGAAGTATAGACCATTGCCTCCGCTATTCCCGCCTCTGACGAATAGTCCCAGTGTACTTTCGATACCCTGGGAGATCCCGGGAAGGCTCGATATATGCCTCAGTACATCCGGTTCTCCGATGACAGAGATACTCGATGCTGCCTGAGATGAATTGTAGTTAAAGGTATTCCCACGATTCGTAGGGCTATATCCGGAGTAAACTGTGACCTTCCCCAGGATATTCTGCTTGGGGGTTAGGTATACTATACAATTGGGCGCGATATCGGTGATCTCAAGATCGAGGCGCTCATAATTGATATGACGGAAGCTAATTCTTGATAACTCATGCTTCACGACCACGACCTCTCCGGTGGTGGATGTTATTAGCGTGATTCTCTTGCCATCTCCCTGTGTGGCGATGACTCGGCAGTCGGATATCGGGCGCTTAGTCTCCCGGTCCAGCACCTTGAGACTCATTGTATCCCCATCAGCATGCGCTGTCGAAGGAAAGAGTATGGAGGCGACCAACCATACCAGTATATGTGAATACCTATAAATTGCTTTCATATCTATTCCTTATCATACGGGACCACCCTGTCATTGTATGCCCCAAAGATGCCGATCCCATTCTGAATATTACTGTAGATCTCTGACTCATCCAGCCACTGGGTGGGATCATCAAAGGATTCGTAGACTAGCATCTTTGCCAGACTGCTCTTCAGGTATTGGTCATACTCAGGTGATACTGACCTGAAGACGACGACACATTCGAATAACCATTTTTCCACGTAGAATACGTTCATCCTCTCGTTGGGAAGCATCCGCAGATAGGCTAGGTGTAAACGAGTTGTGGCACCATTTGTATAAGCTGAACTTATCTGATTAAAAGGGTCGACAGACTGATAGTTCGTTCCTACATCATCTATCAGCGTGTAGTAAGGTTCAATGATCGGTCGTTGCTTATACTCCCATTTGGGATTCCTCATGGCAAAGACCCAAAAGGGATCGGTGGCTCCCTCTTTCTCAAAATACCTGCGCCCGTCTACATCCCTTTCTCGCAATGGTTTGACGCGAAGAGGTGCAGGAAAGCTAGTAGAGGCGCTGATCATCGGTTCACCGGGAACTTCTGCCTCAAGCGTATACTCTTTCCCCGGTTTCGGTTTGTAGGGAAGTTCCCACTGTGCATACTCTTTCTTGGTGAAGTAGCCAACCTTTTCTCCCTCCTCGTAGAGAGTCACTGTAGCCTGCTCCACCTCCTCGTAAGATGTGCTTGCAAACGAACCGACATAGGTCAGACGGGCAGTCTGTATGCTCGAATTGGTGAGCAGGCAGTTTAGTACAACCTGCTTCTTGAGAGTGGGGGAGATATCAACTGTCTCTACGCAACCGATGCATAGAGACAGTATAAATAAGAACAACAAGGTGCTGAGTTTCTTCACAGCTTTTGCAGGGTTAAGGGGTGAGGGTGATTGTCTTGGTAGTGGCAGTGATGAGCTTCCCGGAGACAGGTTCCATAGTTACGGTGAATTTGCCGGTAACAGGTTCGGTCAACTTTACACCCTCTCTAAATCTCATTACCAGTTCAGTGGGAGCCATCGGATTGTATGCCAGATACTTTGCAAGAGGGAATACCTTCTCGGTGGACCATATCACCTTCTTAGCACCTGTAATAATAAAGGGGGATGATTCACGGGAATACAAAGAAGCATTCAGCAGGTGATTAAGTGGCTCCCCATTCTTTACTCCCAGAAGGTCTTCTGAGAAATAGACACTGATGCTTTTAATAGGCGTAGTCCTGTATTCGATCACGTAAAGAATCACATAGAAGCCACCGTTACTTCTAAGGCCGGAAGGACCCTTGTCAAAGTGTTGTCTCAGCTGGTTTACAATGATGGGATCCGGCTCAAGTGCATTTTCATCTTGAAGCAACCGTTGTACAGGTAATTTATAAGGACTAAAGTTTTCATCTTTATACTCACTTGGTTCCAACCTGGTTTTATCATATCCGGCATTGCAAGTATTAATATACAAGGCATAATCAGCCAACTTGAAGGAGGCGTTGTTCGGAAGCGCATTATAATTCGTCTTTTCAGTTACTTTACCGACTAAATCAATAATCTCTTTTTGAACAGAAAGATTATCAGCCCACATGTAGTCGCCGGTGCGATTGATAAAATGGTAATCAACTCCTGTTAACCCCCTAGATTCTTCCTCTTTACAGGAGCTAAATCCCAGCAGTACCAATATCAGTGTCGGAAAGCAAGCCAAAGCGGATACCATATGCCTCTTACATCCTTAATTCCGCAAGGTGAGTATTCAGGTTATGCGGAAGGCTCCAATTACTGTT
>X289_Eastern_Grey_Kangaroo__coassemble_139_pt1 | contig 16261 bp, 15 predicted proteins | sample X289_Eastern_Grey_Kangaroo__metabat2_low_PE_002 | metagenome-assembled genome bin X289_Eastern_Grey_Kangaroo
ATAACAATGAACATTGTAGCGTATGATGAAATATAGAGAACATTTATAACTCGAATTGGAATAACATGTTCTTAAGCATGGTCAATAGGTTGTCCTCAATACTGACTGCAAGGAGTCGAATCGTCCTTGATGACAAAAAACGATTCTCAGACCATACTGACTAAAGGAGCAATGCCCAAAGCTGTTAGAGGGTAATAATATTGATTTGATTATGAATAAAGAAAATCAGCTTAGTCTTTTGGATACAAAAGATATGAGTATCGTTCGCTTCGATGAATTAGCTAAAATCTTGGGTGGCGTAAGCAACCAAGAGAGCTTGAGTGACGATAAGAAGAAAGAGAAAGGGCATGATAGTGGTCACGCTGGCGGTTTCATTTGCTGGTGTTAAGTAGTTCTTATTTTGGTTCGATTAGGGGGGGTAGTATGCCTCCTAATCGAATCCTTTTATAGCTGCAGAATAGTTATGAGAGGATTACATTTGATTAGGGATATAAATAGAGAGGTCTATTTCAATCCGAATACTTTAGATCTATTTGAGAGAGTTGTCGGTGAAGAACTTCCTGATATCGATGAAGATGTAATTTGTGAGAAAGATGAGCTGGTAAATGAATCCGTTGTAGATCTACCCACAGTTCAATCCGATATGCATCGTATCACTGTATGTGTGGCTAATGACTGCAATTTACGATGTAAGTATTGTTATGCTCAAGGTGGAAATTATGGTTCTTCGAGAAAGTTAATGGATGAAAGTACTGCTAGAGAATTTGTTGATTTTTGCATCCGTAATTTCGGGAAAGTTGAAAGGGTTCTTTTTTTGGAGGAGAGCCAATGCTTAATTGGAGTATTATTGATTTGATATGTACTCTATTTAAAGAGAAATCTTGTCGTAAAGAATTCTGCCAACCTTCATTTTCTATAGTAACAAATGGAACCCTAATTTCAGATAAAATATTTTCCGTTATTGAAAAGCACATATCTCATGTTACGGTGAGTATTGATGGAGATAAGTTAGTAAATGATGCGAATAGAATATTTCCGAGTGGCTCAGGGACTTACGATAGGATCTCTTATTTTATCCAACGTGTGAAATGTTTGCAGTCTGTTAATTTGAGCTTTGAGGCAACTTTTACTCCAGAACATTTATGTCATAATCGAAGCAGATTTGATGTAAAAAAATATCTTCAATCAGAATTTGGAATTGACGGTATAGTCGTTGATGAGGATAGAATGGATAATAAAATTATGCTTGAAAGTCTCAAACAAATAACTATGAAAGATTTGATTGATTCTGATTTCGAAATTTTGCCTTTGGATTTTTGGCAAATTCTTTTATCTATTACAACAAAGAGGCATAATCATTTCTGCAGAATTTTTCGAGATAGATTTACTGTAACAACGGATGGTGATATTGTGAGCTGCCAGTTGTTGATAGGAAAAGAAGGAAGTGTGATTGGTTCTATAAAAGACGGAGACATATTGGATAGAATATCGAATAACATTGTGGGATTTAAGAATAATGAATACTGTAGGACATGTTGGTGTAATTCTCTCTGCGGAGGATGCTGCATAGAGAAATTTTTTCATGCAAAAAATGGAGTCCCATCAGACCTCCCTGATAAAGACTTATGTGAATTTACTAAAAGCTATGTAGAAACTATTCTGCTACTGATTTATAAAATACGGACAGATAGTAGTGTTTGGAACTTATTTATAGCAACATGCAAAAGAAAATTCCAATGAAGAAGATAGGTGTCTATTCCATTGTTTTCTTACTCTCCATGCCTATTTATGCTTTTTCGCAGCAAATTCATGGGAAGATCGTTGATAATCAGAATATGCCATTACCCTTGGCAAATATTGTCATGCTTTCTTCTGTAGATTCTACTTTTATTGGGGGTGTGATAAGCAATGATGACGGTGAGTTTGTCCTAAATCATGTGAAAAGGAGTGATATACTAAAAGTGTCTCTTTTGGGATATGAAACACGCTACAGGCAGTATATGGGAGAGGATTCTTTACTTATACAACTTCCTGAAAGCAGTTACTTTCTAGATGAGATTATCATTAAGTCTCATTTGCCTAAAACCATACTTAGCGGAGAGGGAATGAAAACCATTGTAGCAGGAAGTATCTTGGAGAAAACGCTATCTATCGAACATTTACTTTCATCTATCCCTCTAATTTCTGTCCAGAATGGCAAGATTGAGATTTTTGGAAAAGGTAACCCTGATGTGTATGTGAATGGAAGAAAGGTTATAAATAAAATCGAGTTGGAACTCTTAAAACCTCATGAGATTAAAGATGTAGAAGTGATCACCAATCCGGGGGCAAGATATGGGGCAAGCACAAAAAGTGTCATTCGAATAACTACAAAAAAGAAACAAGGGGATGGGGTTAGTTTTGATACAAAAACGGACTTCAGAATTAACGAACAATATAGACCCAGCTGTATTGAAAGGTTGGATTTCAATTATAGGAAAGGAAACCTTGATATTAATACTTATCTGTATGGAGCCTATACGCATCAGCAAGATGATAAAAGCTTAAAGCAAATAACCTATCTTGATAAGGTCTGGGAGCAGGCAAATGACATCAAGCAAGAATTCACCAAGTTCAATCCGTTTGCAGAAGTGTCTATGAATTATATGCTGAATCCCCGGAGTTCAATTGGTGTAAGTGTTAGTTATGATCAGGATGTAAAGAATCTTGCAAAAGGAAGTGCCGAATCTAGTCTTTCAAGTGATAAATACAAAATAGAGGAATATGATTTGAATTTCGAGATGCCTCAAACATCTCATGAGCTGTTGTCAAATATCTATTTTGTCGGGAAAGTCGGGAAAGTTGGAATTGACTTTAATGCTGATTATTACCGAAATAAAAGAGAAGAAAAGATGTACAATACTGAAAGATATATAGGGGGTAATAAAGAGGAGCTGACTAACATGATAGAAACGAAGCGCAATACTCATAATGCATTGATTGCAAGTAAATTGATACTTTCTATGCCCTTAATGGATGGTTCTTTTTCTATGGGTGGTGAGTATTCTTTGTCCAAACGAAATAGTACCTATTATGTACTACCAAAGGATCTCGTAAGTAATGATAATCATCGCATAAGAGAAAATATGACAGCCATTTTTGCCGAATACAATAAAAGCTTCGGGGAATTCGAAATTGAAGCAGGTTTGAGATACGAATATGCTGATTTCAACTATTACAACAATGGCACATACGTTGAAAAGCAGAGTAAAAAATATTACGACCTATTTCCTTCTTTAGCTGTTTCTTTTCCCGTAGGTAATACGCAAATGCAACTGACCTACGCCTCTGATATTTCTCGTCCTTCTTATCACGCTTTACGTGATGGCGTACAGTATGATAATCGTTACACTTACGAATCAGGTAATCCTTTTCTTCTCCCCTCAATCAGTCGGAATCTCAGCTATGCATTCTCGTGGGATTGGATAAGTTTTACCACTTCTTACGCACGGGTTACCAATAAGATCTGTAATATCATGCAGACATATAATGCTGATCCTAAAGCCACTTTAACGCGTCCGGAAAACATGCCAACTTATCATAATATGCAATCGACCATATCATTAAGACCCGTTTGGGGCATATGGCATCCCTCATTGGAAACGACACTCTATAAGCAATGGTTTAAAATGAAGATAAATGATAATGAGACAAGCCTTAATAATCCCATAGCGCTGTTTAATCTGACCAATACGTTCGATACAAAATGGGCAATAGCATCTTTAATAGTTAGTGCGCAGACCGAAGGAAATATGGATAATACTTTTATTCGAAAGGGGTATTTCGGTGTTGATTTATCTTTATACAAATCATGGGAGCAAGGAAAATATTCATTGCAGTTGTATGCTAAAGATATACTTGGAACGGCGGATATGCATCGTATCTTTTATTCGAATTCACCAAAAGTTGCCTATTACGATGCTTACTCTTCAAGTATGGTCTCTCTAACTTTTCGGTATCGTTTTAATACGACGAAGAGTAAGTATAAAGGAACAGGAGCCGGAGTTTCTCAGAGAGATAGAATGTAAATACTATCCCCAAAATACTATCATCAAGCATCCTTACTTATTCATAAGCAGCCAGGAAAATCAACACTACTTCCGCCACAGGCAGGGGAAGCTTTATGCATCTCAAGGTCTCCTCGATAGGCGGCTGTACCTATCTGTTTTTGCCGTACTTAATAATTATATATCAGATGGGTCGAAGCACCACACAGAGTTCACAGGCATTATGTGGGGTACATCGTTTAGCTATGACCTTTCGAACTGGGGGCTGCAAGCTCATTGTACATCTGCCATCATCACTATGTTTAATCTGGTCAAGCAGCATACCGCCCCAAACTTTCAGTTTTCGGGTACTGTAACATGGATAAGCTCCGCCTTACCTTGGCGGTACAGAATCCATTTATGAATGAGCCATCCTCCAAGTCCCGACTCTCCCCCTCTGCCTTCTGCGAGCAGGAGGAAAGGTATTATGCTTACAATAACAACCTCATCACCCTCTCTCTGTCCTACAGCTTCAGCTCTGGTAAGAGTCGAAACTTAAATAAGAAGATTAATAACCAAGATACAGATACCGGAATAGTTAAATGAGGACCTTGAATTTATCCACGAACAGAGGCTTGTCACCTCATCCGGGTATCGAGTTAAATATGAGGAGGTCTTCTTCTCACTAAAAGCTCTATTCGATGGGGTTCTTGTTCTGTCAGCAACATGATGCAATGGACTGCGGTCCTGCGAGCTTGGCGATGATCGTCCGGCATTATGGTCGTACGCCGGATCTCGACTTTATCAGACTTAAGTCGGACCTAGGCAAGGATGGTGTCTCTCTCCTGGGGATCAGTAAGACTGCCGAGAAGATGGGCTTCAAGACGCTGGCAGGAAGGTTGTCCTTTATTACACTTGTAGAGGATGCACTACTCCCTTGCATAGTCCACTGGGATCAGAATCACTTTGTAGTCCTATACAAGGTGAAGAAGCATCGGGGTGGGCGGTATACTGTCTATGTAGCAGATCCTGGCAAAGGACTCCTGACCTACACTCAAGAAGAGTTTTGCAGTCACTGGGTGAGCACCCGCACAGGGGGTGAGGACAAAGGCATTGCCTTACTTCTGGAGCCGACCGAAGCTTTCTACCAAGCTGAAGAGGTAAAGGTGGAGAAGAAGCGACGCTTCAAGTTTCTGTGGAGCTACCTCAAGAAGTACAAGAGGTACTTCGGGCAGATTATCCTAGGTCTGTTGATTGGCTCACTATTGCAGCTCGTCTTTCCTTTTCTTACCCAAGCGATTGTAGATACGGGGATTGGAGGCAAGGACATCGGGTTTATATGGCTCGTACTCCTAGCTCAACTAATGCTTCTCTTCAGTCGGACCGGTATTGACTTCATTCGCTCTAAGCTGTTACTTCATATCTCTACTCGCATCAACATCTCACTCATCAGCGACTTCTTCATCAAGCTGATGAAGCTTCCGATGCACTTCTTCGACACCAAGTTGATGGGCGACCTGTTGCAGAGGATCGAAGATCACCGCAGGGTGGAGCAGTTCCTTACTTCAAGCAGCCTCAATCTCATCTTCTCCTTTCTTACATTCATCGTCTTTGGTATAGTCTTAGCGCTGTACAACCTTTCCATCTTTGGAGTCTTTATCCTCGGCACAGCTCTTTATGCAGTATGGATCATCCTATTCCTGAAGAAAAGAAAGGAGCTGGACTATAAGTACTTTGAGCAAGCAGGTAGGAATAGAAACGTCACCTATCAGCTCATCAACGGTATGCAGGAGATCAAACTCCAAGGCGTGGAGCAACGCAAGCGCTGGGAATGGGAAGATGTGCAGGCAGACCTCTTCAAGGTGAATCTCAAGAGCCTCAACCTTCGACAAGTGCAGCAGGCAGGGAGCATCACCATCAATGAGGTGAAGAATATCCTGATCACTGTGCTGGCGGCTACAGCAGTAATCAAAGGTCAGATGACCCTCGGTATGATGTTGGCGGTACAATATATTATTGGTCAGCTCAATAGCCCCGTGGAGCAGCTGATAGAGTTCATATACTCGTGGCAGGATGTGAGCATCAGCCTGGAGCGTATGAATGAGATTCACACCGAAGCCAACGAGGAGAGTGCCGATAGGAGTCGCTCCGGCTTTACCACTGACGATAAGTCCGGTCATTCCATCACCCTCCGCAACGTGCACTTCAAATACGATGTCTACAGTCAGAAGGATATACTTACGGATATAGACCTGACTATTCCTAATGGCAAAGTAACTGCCATAGTGGGATCAAGTGGAAGTGGGAAGACTACCCTTATCAAGTTGCTGCTGGGCTTTTACGAGCCATTGGAAGGAGAGATCTGCGTAGGGGAAGCTCCACTTTCGGAGTACAACCTCGGCTGGTGGCGACAGCGGTGTGGAGCCGTGATGCAGGAGGGATACCTCTTCTCCGACAGTATCGCAAGGAATATCGCAATCTACGATGATGAACCGGATATGGAGAGGCTTCGAAACGCCGCAAGGGTAGCCAACATCGCAGACTATATCGAATCCCTGCCACTGGCTTACAATACGATGATCGGGCAGGACGGACAAGGTATCAGCCAAGGTCAGAGGCAGCGAATACTGATAGCGAGAGTGGCCTACAAGAATCCGCTGTTCGTCTTTCTCGATGAAGCGACCAATTCCTTGGATGCCAAGAATGAACGAGCCATCACGGATAATCTGAAAGACTTCTATGCGGGCAAGACGGTAGTAGTGGTGGCTCACCGACTCTCCACAGTCCGAAATGCCGACCAAATCGTAGTGCTGGATGAGGGGAAGATAGCCGAAATAGGTACGCATGAAGAGCTTACAGTCCTACGGGGCAAGTACTACACATTGGTGAAGAATCAATTGGAACTGGGCAACTGAAATGGAAAAGGAACTGAAGAAGGAGGAGAAAAGCTTTGAGCTTAGGAGCGAAAAGGTACGAAGCATAGTGGGACAGATACCCTCATCATTGCTTCGCTACGGCACTATGATCATCGGCATCGTGATCCTGTGCCTATTCGTTATAGCTTACTATCTCCCCTACAAGAGGGTGTACTCCGGTACGGCAGTGATCCGTGAGATTACGTTCACAAAAAATGACAGTACGGAGATCTCCGTTCTGCTCAGGTTTGATGGCAGTCGTCCGAAAGGACCAAGCGGACTCACCCTAAATCTTCAATCCGAACGAACTTCAGTACGCGGGAGAGTCCTAGCCCTCTCCCCAACTCGCGACACCTTGGAACGGCAAGAGTCCCTATGCCTCTTCAAGACAGAAGAGATAAGGGGGCTTGAACACCAAAGCACCGATTTTAGTCTCGTCGAAAGCTCCGGCAGCATCCTTCGAAGATTCATTTACCCGACACAGTAATGGTTATGCGGTAATGAAAATCCTCCAAGGAGCTGCCTACTGAATTCGATGGGATAAGACGCCGGATTCGTGAGGATCCGGATCGAGTGATATAGGTAATGGATTGGGAGGCTATGGGGGGCTGAAGTGGTTGCCGGAATGCTGATCACTAAAGGCTTCTGAGGGGGTGGTTACAAACTAATGAGTTTATGATTACAAACTAATGAGTTTATGATCGTAAACTCACTGGTTTATTTTCTTGCGGTTATTACGAGGGGAGATGAAAGCGTTGTGTTACCGGTTACAGAATCAGCGCTTTGTCTATATTTGTGTGGTGGGTCTTGGTTTTCAAAGCCCCGGGATTACTTCTTTTATGGCATATTGATTATGATGGACAGGCAAGATATTTTGGAGGGTTTATTCCTTCTCCCTACACGTAAGTTCGAGGACGCGCGAGGTTATTTCATGGAGACATACAGCATGAGTGCTTTACGGGATCATATCGGAGAGAGAATATTTGTGCAGGACAACCTCTCCTGTTCCCGAAAGGGAGTCTTCCGCGGCATGCATGCTCAGCTGGCTCCTTATGCTCAATCCAAGCTTGTTCGAGTCCTGCATGGCGCTATTGTAGACTATGTATTGGACGTTGATCCCGAGTCTGCCACCTTTGGGAGATGGAATAGCTTCGAATTGGATGCCGATGGAGCGACTGCTCTCTTTATCCCTGCAGGTTATGCTCATGGGTTTGTGGCACTTGAGGATGACACATTGCTCAGCTACAAGGTAGATATGCCCTACCATCCCGAGAGTGAAGTCTGCTACCACTACAGTACATCGGGTATAGGGGCTGATGCTGAGAGAAGGCTTTCGGGATCGGTGCAGCTGATCATTTCTGAAAAAGATAAAGAGGGTATTCGTCTCAATACCGATAATCAATAATGAACCATAATATTTTCGCTAAAAGATATACAACTATGATCCGGCACATTGTCCTCTTCAAACTATCAGATGAGCTATCAACTTCTGAAAAGCATGAGCAAATAAATACCATCAAGAAGAGATTTGAACCCCTGTCAGAGGAGATTGAGGGTCTGGTTTGCTTGAGGGTAGAGATCAATATCAACCCCAAAGAGGAGTTTGACTTTGCTCTCATTGCAGACTTGGAGGGAGAGGAGTATATAGAGAAGTACGCACAGCATCCGGCACATAAGGGGCTTGTGGCTGAGCTCATTGCACCTCATCTCGCCAAGAGAGCATGCGTGGACTATGTATTCCGTGAGTAGGGATAAAGCTTCAGGTGGGAAGGTAAGGCTCAACTCAGCCCTCGGAACTGTGGAGGTGACACTGCGAGGGGAGCTGATCCTTGAGGTAGTTCCTGTAGGGGGAGCTGTGCATGATGTCGAGGATAGCTTCCGAGAGTTGCAGGATGCACTCTGCCGGTGTGGTTCGGTACCTCCTTCCTTTACACTTGCTGAGCAGATAGTCCCATGGGCTCCGGGCTTCTGGGAGTGTGTGCGGGCTATTCCGCGAGGTGAAACACTGACGTATGGGCAATTGGCAGAGAGATTGGGACTCTCTTCGGGCTATGCCCGTGCCGTGGGAGGAGCACTGGGGAGAAATAGAATAGCTATCCTCAATCCATGTCACCGTGTGGTATCTGCCAATGGACCGGGAGGATACGCATGGGGTAGGGAGGCTAAGCGGTCTCTCCTAAATACCGAAAGGGAATCATGACTGCAGATCGTAATCTCTACGGAGGTGCGGTAGAGACATTTGTGGCTGACTATATGAGAGGTATGGGGATGGTCATCCTTGAGCAGAACTATACCGTGGGAAAGATGGAGGTCGACATCATCGGCATGGAGGAGAGTACACTGGTGATCGTGGAGGTGAAGGCGCGTACTCATGCAGTCGAGATGAAAGAGGTGACTGAAGTAATCTCAGCGGATAAGAATACTCGAATGGTGAGAGTGGCGGATGTGTATGCCCAAAGGTGTCGGTTCCCCTTCAGTGATATACGCTTTGATTATGCTTTTGTGCACTCTTCAGATACCGGGTTAGAGTGTACTTATGTCCGGGATGCTTTTATCCCTTAAGGGATGGTCTTCTCTCTACTGGTCTGCAGCAGGGGAGATTTGGTGTGTTAAATCCTTTCATTTTTGGGTAATAATTTAGTGTGGCTGTGACTTTTTGCTTGGGACAATGAGATTTTGTCCTTACCTTTAGGTATCCAAATCCGGTAGGTATTCTATTAACCCTCTAAGAGTTAGACAAGATTGTGGATTGAGTTTCTCCTGTTCATAACTTTCTTACCTATTCGTGAAGAGGATTAGAGTTAATTGATTTAACCTAAGAGCGTAGTACTAACGGGGTCTGTGAGATCCCACTATATTCACATTAGATTTATTTCCATGAAAGTGAATTACTCTAGGCGGTTGCTTCCACTTGTGGTCCTGCCGGTGATGCTTTCGATGACGGTGCCGATGCCTCAGGCTTTGGCATCCGCGACTGTATCTGCAGCGGAGCAGAGTAGGAAAGTGACGGTCCAAGGAACAGTGCGTGACGTGCATGGGGAAACCATGCCCGGCGTCCGCGTGATGGAGAAGGGTACACAGAATGGTGCCCTGACCGATGTCAATGGTAGCTTCTCCCTGACGGTCACTCAAGGAGCTACTCTGGTATTCAGCTATGTAGGCTTCAAGACCGCAGAGCTGCCTGCCTCTCAAGGGATGAAAGTGGTACTCCATGAGGATACCGAACTACTTGAAGAGGTTGTCGTCGTAGGTTATGGTACCCAAAAGAAGGAGAACCTCACAGGTGCCGTATCTACAGTCAATGTATCTAAGACTCTGGACAGCCGACCTGTGGCTGACGTCGCTAAGGCGCTACAGGGATCTACTCCGGGTCTGAATATCGTCAACCCTTCCGGCGAGCTGGGTCAGGATCCTACCATGCGTATCCGTGGTGCTATAGGGTCTCTCTCAGGATCTGCAGCCCCATTGATCCTGCTGGATAACGTTGAGATCCCTTCGCTCTCGCTGGTCAACCCCGATGATATAGAGTCGATATCTGTACTTAAAGATGCTGCCTCCACTTCTATATATGGTGCTAAAGCTGCCTTTGGGGTTGTGCTGATCACTACCAAGAAGGGTGCCAAGTCTGATGTGGTGAACGTAACCTACACAAATAACTTCGGATGGTCCAACATCGCCAAGGAGATGGAGATGGCTACAGTAGATGGGCTTCAGTATATCATGGACTGGGTAAAGGCATCCGGTCAAGATAATGTAGCGGCACTCAACTGGGAAGTCAATGAGAAAGTCCTGCAGAGAGCTCGCAAGTGGCAGCAAGAATATGGTCATCTGGGTCCCGATGATCCTTATGTCTACGGTAGAGACTGGGAATTTGATCCTGTCAAGAAGCGCAAACTGGGCTATCGTACCTTTAACCCATATGACTATATGATCCGTGAGTGGGCTCCCTCGCAGAAGCATAATGTGACCTTCTCCGGTAGGAGTGGCAAGACTTCCTACAATATCGCGATGGGTATTGTCCATCAGAATGGTGTGCTGAAGCCTGCCAAGAAAGATGACTTCAAGAGATACAATGCCTCCGTGCGTGTCCAGACGGATGTGAATAGGTTCCTTTCGGTTCGTGCCGGAGCACTTTATTCTCGTCAGGACAAGAATTCTCCCTATGCCACAGGGTTCTTCAATACCGACCCATGGCTCTATCTCTACCGATGGGGACCGACATTCCCGCTGGGTATGACAGAGGATGGCTACTATCTCCGTGGTGCTATTGCTGAAGTAGAACAGGCGAACACTATGAATCGTAGGACCAACTACACCAGCATCAGCGTGGGAACTACCCTGAACTTCACCGATAACTGGGATCTGAAGATCGACTACAACTATGCGGATACGCAAAAGTCTCAGTTTAGACCCGGTACACGCTTCGAAGGGGCAGACACATGGTGGGCAAGTCCTGTGCAGCGCTATGATGAAAATGGCAACAAACTCTATGTTAATGACAAGGGAGAGTGGAGTACTACCCAAGGCAAAGGATTTATCCCGGCACTTTATCTTCCCAACAACAGTGACTATACCGGTGTGGGGAATAACCCTGACCACATCAGGAGATGGGCGTCTGCAGAATTCCAGAATACTTTGAATGCCGTAACTACCTATAATCTGAATCTTGAGAATACTCACGTCTTTAAGTTTATGCTGGGTATGAACTTAGTGACCAATGACTCACAAGAGCATTGGGGACAGAAGTATGAACTCTTAAACATCGACAGACCGCAGTTTGATCTGGCTACAGGTACCCAAAAAGCAGGTGGTGGCACCTATTGGCAAGCACAGTTGGGATACTTTGGACGTATCAACTATGCACTTCTGGATAGGTATCTCTTTGAAGCAAATCTACGTTATGACGGTACTTCAAAGTTCCCTACCCATCTGAGATGGCGCTGGTTCCCATCGGTGTCCGCCGGATGGAGGATCAGTGAAGAGCCCTTCATGGAGGGTACTAAGGGCTGGCTGAGCAATCTTAAGCTCCGTGCCTCCTACGGTGTCGTGGGCGACCAATCAGTCCCCAACAGCCTCTACGTACCTATCATGGAGCCTGATGAGACTACCTGGCTGAGCTCTGATGGCAAGAAGAGATACACCTTCGGAATGCCGGATGCTGTCTCTCCCGATATCACTTGGCAGGATATAGCTAATGCTGACCTGGGTCTCGAAATAGGTCTGTGGAACAATCGTCTGAATATCACTGCCGGGATCTACTCTCGGGAGACTCGCAACATGATCGTGCCGGGCGTCCCTGTGGCAGATACCTTCGGTCGTAAAGCTCCAAAAGGAAACTTCGGTACCCTGCGCACCAATGGGTGGGAACTCTCTGCAGAATTCAACCACCGATTCGAAAATGGTCTTGGTATAAACGGTAGAGTCATGTTCTCCGACTTTGTGACCAAGATGACCAAGTATAGCTCAGATACTCGTACCATAGGTATAGATCAGTGGTATGAAGGGAAGACCTATGGAGAGCTCTGGGGCTACCGTACTGACAGACTGTTCCAGAAGGAGGACTTTGTCTGGGATCCCAAGACCAAGCAGATGGTCACTCACAAGATCACTAAAGAGGAGAGTGCCAAGTATGCCGGTAAGGAAGTCAATAAGCAGAGTGGTACCAACCCTGTCTACCAGCCAAGATTCGAAGCCGACAAGTATAAGTTCAGCCCGGGTGATCCAAAGTTCAAGGATCTCAATGGTGACGGGTTTATCGATAATGGGGACAATACCGTGGACAACCCCGGTGATATGGATATCATTGGAAACTTCGCTCCACGCTATGAGTACAGCTTCCGATTGGGTGCCGACTGGAAGGGTGTAGACCTCTCCCTCTTCTTCCAAGGTATTGGGAAGCGTCAGATCTGGGGTTCAGGTCAGCTTACCATCCCGGGATTCAATGCTGCAGATGGTGCCATGCCTCAGGCTATCGCCGGTAACTACTGGAGACCCGATCGTACAGATGCATTCTATCCACGTGCTTGGTCTCTTGGCAATGAGAATTCCGGTCTCGGTATGCAGGTGCAGGACAGATATCTCCTCAATATGGCGTACCTACGTCTCAAGAATGCCACACTTGGCTACAGACTTCCTACTGAACTCGCTCAGAAAGCTTACCTCAAGGGGGTCAGAGCCTATGTATCTCTCGAGAACTTCCTTACGTTTGACAATCTGAGAGGTCTTCCCATAGACCCTGAAACTGTCCCGGGTGTAAGCTTCATCAGTGCAGATCCTACAGAAGCCAATTACGGTATGGGTCGTGCCGGAGTAGGCTCACCTACATCGAAGGTTGTTTCCATCGGATTCCAATTCGATATCTAAATCCAGTGTCATCATGAATCGAAAATATATTACCCCTATTATAATGGCGGCTGTCCTCCTCTTTCTGAGCAGCTGCACCAAGGATCTCCTGGATCGTCCTCCTCTCAATGCTCCTAATGACGATGGTTATTGGAAGACTGAGGATGACCTGAGACTGTATATGAACAACTATACGAGTATCTTCTTCCAGGGTTACAATACCTCTTATTCTACGAACTATGCACTCTTCCGAGGCTATCTCTTTAGTGACGACGTCGCCAATAACGGTACCCAGGAGCAGTTTGAGAATAATACTCCCAACGACGTCGGAGGGTCTGGTTGGAGGGCTCAGTATGCCGGTCCAGGCTGGAACTTCTCCTACGTCACAGCCTTCAATATCATGTTGGATCGCTTGGAGAATAGAATGAAGGACGTCCTCACGGAAGAGCAGTACAACCACTGGGAAGGGATCGGCAGATTCTATCGCGCCATGGAGTACAGTCGCCTGATGGCATCCTTTGGAGATGTGCCTTATATCGACCAAGTATTCTCCGAGACGGATGAGAAGATCCAGTATCAGCCTCGCACTCCACGCAAGGAGGTACTCAATAAAGTGATGGAGGACTACCGCTTTGCCATGAAGAATGTCCGTGAGAATGATGGCGATCAGTATGTCAACCGCAAGGTCGTTGCTGCAATTGTGGCACGTTGGATGCTCTTCGAAGGGACATGGTTCAAGTATCATTACAATGACCCCGAGACTGCCAAGAAGGCTCTCTCTTTCGCTGTGGAGGCTGCTGAATACCTTATTAATAGTGGAAACTACGAGATAGGTTCCGACTTCCGATCCATCTTCGGATCCCAAGATCTCAAGGGGAATAAGGAGGTGGTATTCTATCGCCACTACGATGCCTCTCAGAAGGTCACCCACTGTGTCGCATCGTACAATAATACCAGCGAGTCTCAAGGCTCTGCTGCCAATCTCATGCTTGCCAAGTCATTTATATGTAACGATGGCAAGGTCTACCAGAACTCCTCTGTACCCGGTGCTCAGAAGCTCGATCTCCAGAGCATGAGACGTACACGTGACCCCAGGTTTGAGGCTATGTTCTACCACAAGCCTCTAGGGAATGCTGCTACTCTTCTCTATACGGTGAAGTTCATAGATCGCAAGGGTCCGGAGAATAACACCTTGGACATCTATAAGTCGATGACCAATACCAACGATGCTCCTGTACTGAGATATGCTGAAGTCCTCCTCAACTGGCTCGAAGCTAAGGCAGAACTCGCTACTATGGGTGGTGCACCTGTGACACAGGCGGACATAGACAAGGCTATCAACAGCCTTCGCGACAGACCTCTGGATGCTGAAGCGGTGGCTGCCGGAGTCAAGAAGACGGCATACCTGAAGCTTTCAGATCTCCCCAACGACCCCGATCGTGATCCCTCTGTATCTCCTCTGCTGTGGGAGATCCGTCGCGAACGCCGTATGGAGCTGGCATTTGAGCACTCCAGGCTCCTCGACCTCAAGCGCTGGAAGAAGATCGAATACATGGATACCCGCAAGTATCCCGATCTGATGTATGGCCTTTGGATTGATGTCCCGAAGGAATTTCCGACATATCTCGAGAAGTTGGACGATCGAACGGTGAAGACGCTGCGAGTGCGTAAAGCCGATGGAACCATCGTGAAGTATGATGGTAAGAATGCGGCTGATATGGTAGGCTTCTATCAGACGCAGAATGCTGAACATCGTGAACCCTTCACGGATCGTGTCTACCTTGCCCCGATCGGTATCAAGCAGATCCAGCAGTACAAGGAGCACAATGTCGATCTTAAACAAAACCCGGGATGGAACTAAGCTCTAAAGAGATTTCTTTTCTTCCTTCGGTATCCATCATTTCTAATGAAAAAAATAACTTTTTGAACCCTTACATTATGAACTGATTATCAGACCTTTGGATTATCAGCTCTATGGAGGTTGAAGAAAATAGGGGGTGTGGCGAACAGACTTTGCCACACCCCTTATTACATTATTGGAAAGGATGTGCATTTCTTCATTTTAGGTGTTCTCCTAGGATGGATAAGGACATTTCGGAGGATGACCCGGTCAGAGTGGAAAATGCGATCATCGACAGCTTGGATATCGACGGATTCTCAAACCACTACAGTGACTTGGGGAGGTTACTCTATGAACCTAGGATAGAAGCTCGGAGATCGCAACTCATGCTCCAAGACAAACACTTCAGCAACCTTTGTGAGGATTGAAGGAAGACGCCATGAATAATCGCATGACGAAACCGGGATACATCTACAGATAACCACAGAAAATCAACTACTCAACGATACAACAAAATGCCCGAGACCTCCTAAACTCAGAAGAGGGACGCCTACATAAAAGTCAACGAAGTATCTAACTCGAATCAGTCTTCGGTCAAATGAAGTACAATATGCAATACCGTCGATTCCGGCACTTTGGGTCGGAAAAGGTAGCCATGGACTTTGCCTTCTTCACTATGGTCTTCAATATCAAGAAACTGTGCAATAAGCTGCACCCAGCCTCCCCCAATGGAGGCAAAACCCTCTTTTCTTGGCGCTGATACCCCTGTTTTGCCCCCAAAACCTCATCAAACCGATTTCAGGATTTGAACATCAAAAAAAATCTGCCTAACACTCCCACAAACCTAACCAGCTAATAAACAAGAGAGTGTGGTGAAAATCTGTTCACCACACTCTCTTGTTTCTCACTCTAATTCAGCTTGTGGAATCTAGGACCTACTAAAAGCACAAAACAATCTACTTCTCAAGGAGAAGGTGAATTCTTTTGTTGCGGTATCAAGTTGAACGTATTCCAGTACTCTCCAAATCCTTCTAGAAGAGGTCGTGGTCCGAGGAGTTTATCTTTGGCGTGCCGAAGATAAGCGACCCCGAGACGTGGGTGTCTTCGTAGTCGATTTCTTGTGGAATGGCTCTCGCCGT
>X289_Eastern_Grey_Kangaroo__coassemble_140_pt1 | contig 16008 bp, 29 predicted proteins | sample X289_Eastern_Grey_Kangaroo__metabat2_low_PE_002 | metagenome-assembled genome bin X289_Eastern_Grey_Kangaroo
CAACCACATATCAACCTCTATATTATATTATCACAAAATCATTATTTTGTCAAGACTTTTTATAAACCAATTTTGTTAATTGAATGTTATCTAATGGCCTATCCCACTTATCTGTTACATAACAATCTATCCATCTTCCCGTTGAAAGAGATAATTGCCCCCAAATTTTAATGCCTTGTGGGACAGAGCCAAAGCGGAACTTATATCCATGAATAATTCTATTTGGCATTTCGCCATTATAGTTGCCACTTTCGCATATCATTCTAGCCACTTCTTCTTCTTTCTTTCTAAGTGGCATTAAAATGCAACCGCTATCGACTTTATTTTGTACTGCTCTACTGCCCTCGATACAACCAGCATCAAGAATTTCTTGGCTATCAACTTTAGCATTCGTTTGTGTAAAGCTCATAACTGCTACGTTATATTCAACTGCAATGTCTTTCAGTGCGCTTGCCATCTCGGCAAGAACTTGGTCAGAACGTGTGGCAATTCCATTGGCTTTTGCAATCCCACTAGCCGTACTAGAATTTTGAGCTATGTAATCATATACCACATAACCTACATTTTTATTTATTACATAGTCTTTAATATATTCTTGAACAAGCGGAATAGAATAATTTGGCATAGTTACAATATGCAAGTTGCTATGTTTAAGAATTTCAATTGCTTTGTCTACACGTTCCTCTTCAAACGGTTCATATTGGCCATTCAAAATATGATACGCTGGAACTCCACTGATAGATGCTACAAATCGAGGCGCTAGTTCTCTTTCTGGATTTAGTTCAAACTGTAATAGCAAACCGCCAGTATGTTGATAACATGGGTTATCAATAAACTCGCACCTCTCATAGTCCCATACTTGTGGGCAACAAATTTTGACTAGATTGGCCACGCCAATTGTTGTTTTGCCAGCACCAGACACACATGAATATACGGATAGTTGTCCTCTAATCCATCCTCTGTTTGCAGTATTCAAGTATTCTGAAAACGTACTAGCACCAAACATCGGCTCTTCTTTAAATTCTTCCTTGATTTTTTCAAATCCAAAACCAACCTGTGTTTCTGTAATTGATTTATCCTTATAAAATTCCTTTTTAATCTCGACTTGCAATCCTTCATAGTAGTCAATGATTTCTTTGATAGTAACATTTGTCAAGTTATTTTCAAATTTGCTTACATCAAATCCTCTTGATTGATATGCTCTTAGGATTGTATTCTTTCTTACTTCGTCATAGTAATAGTCAAGATTGTTTGGATTTGACAATTGGATAATTACATCAACAAAATCTTTGGTTTGATTATTGTCATATAGCTCTTTGATAGATGGATGCTTGTCAACAGTGCTATACAAATCAATTGCCGTGATTGATTTTGCTCCATGCTTGGCTAGATATACACATGATTGATATAGCCTCATATGCCATTCCATTGGCTCAAAATCGGCTTTTGTTAGATTATATTTTTCAACATTAAGAATTTGTGGATTTTGAAAGATGCAGCCTAATAATTTTCTTGAAGCATCAGCATTATAAATCAATTTACCTCAATCCTTTTCTAGCCATTTATAATATTCCTCAGATTTAATTTCAAACAATTCTATATCTTTGTCGCATCTTTCATAATCAATTTTCACAAGTCCTTTAAAGCTTTCCCTTCTATTATGAAATCTGCAATAATTCTTTGCTTCATACATCTTATGAAGAATCCCATAATACCTTGTTGGAGAATATAGCGTGATAATCATTTAGAATCCTCCTCTCCTTCTTGGTAGAAATCGGATGGGTCTACTAAAGAAAACCAGCATCCATGCCAATTTCTTAGATAAAATGGGCAATGCTTGCAATCGTTAACATGATTACTACAAATTTTTGAAACTTCTGATAGTTTATAGTCAATCATATGAATATATCCTCTTTTTCATCATGCTCTTGTTTCTCAATGGTAATACATGATTTACCAAATGTAGCATTGGCTATGCTTTGCTTGACTCGCTGCATATCAGCCCAATATCGCTTGGCTTTGTCATAAAGATATGGAATAAACTCAATCCCGCTATAGGATGTTTGTTGGATATTCACCTGATACCATAAGGCATATCTCATTCCAGCATATGTCATGCCTTGCTTTGTAAATTGCTTTACTCTAGACATTGTATAGACCCAATCAATATTTTCACCGCCTAGATGCTGGATGTAATCTGTTAGCTTTTTGCGCTCAATATCTTCTTTTGTTGGCCGTTTCTTTTTGTTTGTAGGCATATCAATCCTCCAACATATAACTATTTCAAGTGCATACTCTATTTGTCATAATTAGGCTAAATTTGGCCTTTGCCTTTGTAATCTTTGCGACAAATTCTCTTGCCCTAATTTCGTGTATTCCCTGTTCCACCGAGTCAACTTTTACAAGAAAATGTTTTCTGCCAATAGCTCTATTTCTAAACTTTACATCTACATAGATATTCATAATAAATTGCCTCCATTTATTTTGTGATTATATATTACCACAAAAAAGACGGTTTGTCAATAGGGTTATTCAATTATTTTTTTATTTCTTTTTGTAGCCATTCAACTGTATGCGAGAGTGCTTTATCAAAAGATTTGAACTTCTTATCGTCTGGAGCCACCCAGGATTCTCTTCCACTTTCATTGTAATAATCAATAAATAGTTCTGCCATTGATTCAATATCATATGACTTAAACAATTCATACCTCGTCATTTTTTCTCTCCATTTTAAGCCATTCGATTTCGTGTCGTATGGCATGTTCTAGGCTATAATATCTCTTTCTATCTGTTGTAACATGTCTTGCATCATAGCATTCATCAAAAATTTCTTCTTGAACCAATTCAATAGCCAAGTCCTCATCACTCATTTTGAATAACCATTCTCTATTAGTTATATTTATTCACCAATTCATAGATTTTATATTCATTGTCAATATCTACGCCACATAGCTCAAGTGCTGTTACCAGTTTAGCAATTGCCTCATCAACCATAGGGTGATTACAGTTAGCCATTTTATCAATTATGTTAAGCATCTCTCTAATTGTCATCACAAATTATGCTCCATTCCAAAATCCATTTGTCAATGTTGTCAATCTTGCTTCCTGTATTTGAAAAATAAATTGGAAATAAGCCGCTACTTGCATTGCATATTGTATCTTCTATAACATCATAGCCGCTATGATATGACATTAAGCATGATACAATATCATCGCCAGTATTGACTTTCTTGATGTGAAAGATAAGTGGCCTGTCATTCTGTATTGTTAAGAAATCATATCGCCCTACCCATTGCCCATCAAGTCGAATATCAATAAAATTATCAATATTTTTATCGGCAATTTCGACATAATCTGCATTGAAATAGATTCTCTTGCCATCTGTTGATAGGCTACCAATGGCATACAATCTGCTATTAGTTCCTTGTAGTTTAAATATACTCTCTTTACCCTCAAGATAACAATATGATGGAAATTTGCATGATAGCTTATTGATTATATCTGTTGCTTTATTATATCCATCAGGATTGAATTTGCGGCTAACAAAATATGAGATTGTTACTGGTGTATGGTCATCTATCTTTAGATGGATAGTAGCTTTTATGTAATGAGGGTAGATATTGAATCTACCCTCTATCACATCACCAGCCAATTTGAATTGATTGGTTAAATTCATTTATCAAGCAAACGGATTGTCGTCTACGTCGTATGGAGTATCATTTACTGGCTGGCTATCTGCAACAGGCGCTTCGTCAGCAAACGGATTATGGAATTCCTGCTTTGGCTGGCTAGTCTCAGCGGTCTGCTTGAGCTTCTTTAGTTCTGGAACCTTAAAATCGCCCTTCTTAATCGTGTCAACAGAACGAACGGCCTGTACATAATTGCGAGTGCCAACCTTATGTTCGCCCTTGCTATTGGTATATTCATATTCCTCATCGCCAATGATAACACCAAACTTCTTATTCTTTAGCTTGGCTTCATCAAAATCCCAATGGAAACCATTGTTGGAATTTTCTACGGCAGTAGTAAATCCTTTGAACATTGGCAGCGCAGCAGACTTGTACGAACGAATCATAGTGCCGCCATTAGGCCAATACTTCTTTTCACGATTATCATTTTTGTATACATTGGTAAAGAATAGCTTGTGTTCACCTTCACATACATCAAATTCAACACGTAGATATTCCTTTTCAGGCACATCGACTACATTTGTTACGGCAACAATATAACCACCAGCAGGAATACGATTGCTCTTAAATTCACCTGTGCTTGCCTCTACCTTATCAAAATCGTTAATCTTTTTCATGTTACATTTACTCCTTTATAATTACATTAAAAATCTTCAAGTGCTTTAATTACTTCAACAACATCATTTGGAATTGTATCAGTATCAAACGCCCCCATAGGACTCTTAGCCGTCGAATTTTTTGCCTTGGTTTCAAAGATGTAATTTCCATCTTCGCAACGAGCGAGTAATACTGTTGTCATCTTGCTTTCAAGAACAATCTTGTTTAGCTTGCGGCCATTGGTTAGCATACAAGTAAAACCATCATCACTCGTCTGTGTATGCGCCATTAGAATTACAGTCAAGTCATCACGCATCTTGTTGGAGTAATCAACAATGGAAAAGACAGTACTAGCCAAGTCCACCCATTTATCATATGACTTTTCATTGATACGGCGCATTTCATCGCCAACCATGATGCCATTAAGAGTGTCAATTACAAGATACTTAACCTGTTTCTGCTTTTCATCAATCTGCTTCATTAGACTTAGAACTGCATTTGGGTCATCACATCGGAAATAGTTCTTATTCTCTTTATTGTATTGCTTACGCCATCCCTTCCACGATAGACCCTTTCCATCCGCATCTAGATAGAATGTCTGCTTTGGGTCAAGATTTCTTAGGCTAGTTGTCTTACCAGAGCCACTTGCTCCCATAATAAGAATTGCCTTGCTCATGCTTATTACATCCTTTGTTACATAAAATTTACAATCATATATTTGATTGTATGGTACAGAGAGAAAGATTTGAACCTTCAACTAATTATGCTAGACATAATTGCTTTTCCGATTAAGCTACCTCTGCATATGGCCAATTTTTAATTATAATGGCAGAATTGGCAAACTGCCCTCAGTATAAATTCTATGTACACTTGAATCCATACCTTATCTTATTTTGCTATACTGTCAATCGTCATTGACTATCTAAGCCGCAGAAAATAAGCAAAACATTAGCCACTGGAGCGATATACCAGAATTGAACTGGCATCCTCAGATTGGAAGTCTGATATTCTACCATTGAACTAATATCGCATATAGACTCTTGTTTTTAAGACGTATGTTGCCCACATTAAATGTGGTGGGCCTAGCAGATTCCGACACTGCAACTACTCACTTATGAGGTGAGGGTTCTTCCTTTGAACTATAGGCCCTTATTGCTAGGCAGTTTTATGTGTTGCCTAGCACAATTGATTTTGGTAGGCGTGGAGGGATGTGCGCCCTCAATCCTTTCGGCAACGGGACTTAAATCCGTTGTGTATACTAATTCCACCACACGCCCATATGGTAGGGGATATCGGCTCTGCCCCGATACGCCTTTCGGCATGGTATTTTGAGTACCACTTGTCTGCTCATTCCAACAATCCCCCATGTTTGAGGAATCAATTTCTTAATTCCTCATTGCTTTTATATAATATCACATATTTATTGACTTGTCAAGCATTAAATTCCAAGTTCTTTAAGAGTATATTTCTTATTACTTACCATATTTGTATACATCGTGTCCTTATCAAAATATGGGAAATCCATATCAGACTCATCTTTAATAGCGATGGTAATGAATCCTTTCTTATCTACACAAGTTTTAAAAATATAGACTACCTTATCTCTAAAAGGAGCAATTACACGACGAAGATATTTTCTTTCCTGCTTGTCAAGAATTGATTTATTCTCTTTCCAAACAATCGATTCTTTCGATTCCATCTTCGCATGGTTAAATGAATATGCTCTAGATACTAGGATAATATCTTCAATATCTTCGCTACTCCCATCGCCATTGTAAGCGTTGAATGTCAAATCCATTCGATAATCTTTTAGAAATTCATACCCACCAGACTGTTTGACAACCTTGAGATTAGAAATAATTCCCCAATCACCGTTACGCAGTTTGACAAACATACCATCTCTAAGTTTGTTCATATTAAATTCACTCACAATTCATTCTCCCTTGCAGTTAAGAAAATCATTGAATTTTTTAATAAATTTCACAGCATTTTTTTGGACTTCATTATCATTTTCCATCATCTTATCATTGGAAATTTGAGATAGAATCTTAATCAATTCCTCTTGCTTTCTAACCAATTCTTTGGTATGTTCATAATTATACATGACTTATATCCTCCATCTCTTTGATGGTTATATATTATCATAGAATTGATTATTTGTCAAGCACTTTCCAACACTTTACCTCCACAATCTTTTCCCCAGTTTCAATCCATTTGTCATCGACTTTTTTCTTCTTTGGCAGCTCCCATAGAACCGCCTTGATAATATCACCTTGTTCAAACATATGATTGACAGCATATTTTTTATTTACTCGATATTCTCTTGATGCTCCATAGCATATATTGTATAGAGCGGCATATGATGTACCATATTTTGTTGTCTTAATTGCCATGACTAGCCAATCATTCGGGTCACGTTGACTATCGCAGTACGATGTATAGCCAAGATATTTGATTTGGCCTTGCATAATATCCAATTCGGTTGTCTTTGCAATCAATCCATTGCGCTTATCACTCTTTAGTTTTTCCATGATTAAAGAGTGATTGTCAATGCCGCTTATTGTTTTTTCTGTAGCCTTACTATACCAAGAATCATCTAATTTGTCAAGACCATATTCAATAAATTTATCCATCTTGATTGTCTTACATTTATAAAATTTATCAAATACATCAACGGCATGGCATAGCGCATTGATTCCACCAAATTCTTGAAAGAAATTGATATGAATAAGAATGTCAATGTCTGTCTTATTCAAATGTGTTTCTTCTTTAAGAACATAAAGAAAATCAATCCAATTTTTGAATTGTCTGTCTCTTAGATTATATAGCTCTTCGCCAGCGCATTTTGAAATATTCTTGATAGAAGATACACCTTTGTATATGGTGTTATTGTCTTTATCCATCCAATAATCGCCTTTAGAGTGACGGAATACAGGAGATTGTAGCTTGATATTCCAATGGCTCAATTCAGCAGTTAGATTGTCTGTGCGCTCCGTATCACCCATATACTGAGTCAATGCCACTGTGAAATATTCCAATGGATAATGGGATTTCAAATATGCCCCATATAGGCTATCAATAGCAACAGATAAACTATGGCTTGCATTAAATGAATAATGCGCAGCATCCATTACGACTTGCCATGTTGCTTCAAATCCATCTGGCTTGCCAACTTTTTTAATCCATCCATCTGATAGCTGCTCTTTAAGCGCATTTAGTTCAGATTCTTTAAATTTCTTTTTTGCAATCTTTTTAATAATATCGTAGGTTCCCTTTTCTTCTATACCAAGCCAAACTAGATATTTCATAATTGATTCCTGATACATCATATAATGGAACGAATCTTCAAGAATCTTGTCTAGCTCTTCAACGCCTGTTGTATAAGGGCGGCGATTTACAAAATTATCAAGTAGAGAAGCAAAACCAGGTCGAATTGCCGCTACATATGCCGACATCTCGGCTAGATTTCTTGGTTTATATTTTGTTAGAATCTGTTTATCAAAATCGCTGTCTGCCTGATTGATTGTGGTCGTATAGCCATTAGCATAAACATCCCATACAGCATCATCACAATTTTCAATCAGCGTCTTAATATCATCAATATGACGGCCAATCAGCTTGTATACATTATCAATGATACTATACACTTGTACTGTTAGATAGTCGTTCTTGAGATATTTATATACGTCACAGTTGTAACCATCAAGACAGCAGCAAATTTCATCGCCAACACGAATCAAGCCAACCATTTCAGAAATCTTATCATTGGATAGCAAAAATGAGCAAGGGCTAGGAGCTACGGATTCAATAACACCGCGAAATACCTTACTATCTTCAATCAGCTTACCCCATTTGGCATCATCAATATATGATTCCCAATCCTTTGCAATTTCATTGTATTCATCAATGGTCATATCATTGGCTTTACACCATAGACGAAATGCAGATGATTCCTGCAATGGCTTGTATGCAATCATGTAATAAATACCATCATCACCAAGCAAATCCTTTGATGCTTTGATAACTGGCTTTACATCTGCAAAATTCAAATCAATATCTGGCAATGAACGACTAGACAGAATGCGCTCTGCTGACATGAATCTTGTTGGATATAGCGTGATAGGTGCTGAGATGCGGTCTACTTCCGTTAAGCCAAGCAACTTGTTAATATAAAACGAGACAGCACTACCACGCCCAGAGCGCGTTAGAATGGCATTGTAATGATTTACAGCTCTATCAACAATATAATGGTCAAGTATAAAATAATCTGCCATGCCACACGCCTTGACAATATTATATTCATAATTGATTTGCTCTGTATATTTAGGCCATAGAGATTTATCAATTTTTGTTCTTTCTTTCACCCATCCTTCAAGAATGAGTGTCTTTAATCTCTCATTACTGTCTTCATCTGGTTCGATAATCTTTGGAATTTTGAATTCTTTGTCTAGTGTAATGCCGCTAGATTTATCGAACACAAGTGTATTCTGTAACGCCTCTGTTACTTCATCATATGTTAATACTCCTTGCTGCTCATATCTATAATAAATTTCATCACTATCAGGATAGTCTAGGCAGAATCCTTCTTCCTCTTCATATGTGATTCCTTTTGCTTTCAGAAATAAATCACGATACTTAGAATCCTCTGGATGGATATAATGGCTATCATTCGCATGGATAATAGGAATGCCATATTCTCTATGTATAGCCATTATAAGGGCATTATAGGAGGCTTGTCGTTCATTGTTATGACTTTGTACCTCCAAAAAGAAATTGTCTCTAAAGTGATTATATACAGGCAAGAAGAATTTCTCTCGCCAATCTTCTCCCTTAAACAGACGGCCAGCAATACACGCCGTTGTTACAATCACCTCATCTCTTGGAAGCGACAGCAGCATTTCCAAATCAATTCTTGGCTTGTAATAAAATCCATCCGTATTAGCAAGAGACATGATTCGATTGATTTCTCGCCTAGCATTCTCTGTCATAGCAACCAGCATAACGTGATATGATGTTCTATCTTGCAGCTTAATATCGTCTGTATAATAAGCCTCGACACCATAGATACATTTCAATCCAGCCTCTTGACATAGCGTATATGCTTGGAAAATATTTCCCATAAATCCATGCTCTGTTGTAAAATATGTTGTATGGCCTAGCTCTTTGGCTCTTGCAATATATTCTTCGGGCTTAACAACGCAATCAAGAGTACACAAGTTGCTGAAATGCGTATGTTTGTGATAATTATTATATCTCATTCAATCACCTCTTGCTAATATTATCACATGATGATTTGATTGTCAAGCATCACACCCATTTGGGCAATAAGTAGCAATCATTTTCTCTCTTGGTTTCCCCTCCAGTTCATCATGCAATTCATAATACTCTCTATGCTCATATCTTGCCCCACAATATGGGCATCTATCCATATCTAGTAACTTTCTAGCTGCTCGATTTTCAAAATAAAATAAATCATGTTTTCGTATATGCGCTAAATATACAAGGTCATCGGCAAATTGCTCTTCATCATCGCCATGAAAAATTTCAAGAGCATCAATAATATTGTCAATCATCTTTCTTCTTCCCTTTCATCTCTGCTTGCCGCATAGCATAGGCACATAGAAAATAAGCCAACAAATCCACCAACAAAAAATCCGATTACAAAATTCAACATGATTTTATCCTCCTATTAAAACACCATATTTGCATTGGAACTGCTAATCTGAGCTTATGTCATATTTTGCAAACATATTTCTTTGAGGAGCGAATTCTCCAAAATATTTTGCTTCCGCTTCTAGCCTTGCCCTAATTGCATCTTCAAGATTTGAATAATCTCCAAGACAGATTAAATCATTATTAAATCTAATCCTAGAACGCCATTTATTTCCTCTTTTATTGACTCCGATACATCCACTAACAGTTGGTTTTCTATGAGTATTCATTACATTTTGATGCTGTGTTGCTATTCTTAAATTTGATTTTCTATTATCAAATTTATTCCCATCTATATGGTCTACAACATATCCATCCGGAATTTCTCCCATAATAACATTGTAAATCTTAATTGGAGATTTATTTGGTTCTTTATGAATAAAATACCCTTGCATAGTCATTGACCAATATGCGTTTTTAATTAGTTCATAATCGCTCTTATCAAACCAAAATTCATTTCCATTTTTGTCATATCCGATTCCATATTCACCAGACAAATCATAACGGTTATGCCCAATATTGGCTTCTCTCAGATGCTTCCAGCCATTTTCTCTTCCTCTAATTACACTTTGTTCGATTCTATAGCATCCGCATGAAATAGTTGTTCCATTTCTTAAATCTACGCCACGGACGATAGTTGTCTTGCCGCAGTCGCATAAGCATCTCCAATATGCAGGAGCCGTTTTATTTTTATTGTTTTTAGTTCCTGCATATTCTATTACAACTAATTTACCATATCTATTACCTGTTTCATCCTTGTACTTTGCCATTAAAACACCATCCTATCACACGCCATCTCCTTTTGTCTTGCAGAGGTTTTCAGATATTTAGTAGTTGTTGTTAAGCTTTGGTGCCCCATCATATCGCGGATAACGCCAACATTAACCCCTTTATCGGCTGCAATTGTACAAAACGCCGCTCTCATTTGATGGTTTGAAATATCATTAGCGAATGCGATACCAGCTCTCTTGGCCGTTGTCTTGAGCATATGAGACATATTCTGTCTTGCAATCTGATTACCTTCATTGCTTGCAAAAAGCCACTCAGAATCAACATGACGGCATTTCAAATATCTCTTAATGGCGTTCATGGTTTGTTCATTAAAATAAACATTGCGCTGTTTATCACCTTTGCCAGTGATAGTAATATAATTCATGCCATTGGAAAGCATTTCGTTCCAATCATTCATAGTGATGCAGCTTAATTCTGCATAGCGCATACCAGTTGTTGCATAGGTCAGAATGATAGCCGTATCACGAATAGAACGGCAATTAGCAAGCATAGCCTTAATGTCATCGGCATCCATATAATGCTTTTCTTTGTTCTTGATGCTAGGAGCTTCAATACCTTCTGCCGGATTGATACTAATTACATCCATTAACTTCAAAAATTTGAAGTAAGATTTAACAGCCGACAGCTTGAGAGCAATAGAGGCGCTGGACATATCACTAATACTAGCCATCCAGTTAATCAAATCAAGCGTCTTGATTTCAGAATCTTCTTTACCAATCCATCTAAGACAACCATCCACGGCTTTGACATAAGTATCAATCGTGTTCTTGCTGGACTTCTTGGCAATCAGATAGTTGATGTAATTAGTGTTCATTTTTATATCCTCCATCTCTTAATTTCTGATTTGATTATACATCAACGAATGCTAATTGTCAAGCATATTTTATAAATTATTTTCTTCGGCTATCTTAACTGCTTCTTTTAAGCTGTTTGCCACAGCGAGTAGCTTATTTCCAATGTAAATCAAAAACTGGCAATTAACTTTTTCAATTCTAATCATAGATATTTACATAAGATAATGAAAATCGCATTGGCAATCAGCGCAATAGAAATTGCAATCTGCAATTTTTCTGCTAATCTGTTTCTATTATGCTGCATACATTGAGAGCCAACAAGACAAGAACAAATAAGAAGGACAAATTCCAGAATTACAAGTACATCCTTAACAACCATGATTTTAACCTCCAAAAAATTTAATCAACCAAGCCACCGTGACAAATATCCATGCCAATGAGAAAAACAAACATGCGGTATTGTATTCTCTTTTGTATTCATACCTATGCCCAAAGAACAATAGGATGGAGCCAATCAAAAAAATGATAAGACTAGCCATTTAAAATGCCTCTGGATTTACAATCTCTGCAACAAGGACGGGAACCAAACGTTCATTCACTCCATATCCTCGATATTCTTCTTTGATGCTAATTTTAATATCATCTGTCTTGAATTTTTCTTTAAGCACATCAATAACATCATCTTGATTTAATTCAATTTTTTTAATCATTGAAAAACTCCTCGTCTTCTCTTCTCTTTCTTAGAATTCCATTTTCTGTTACAATTTCATTAGGGTACATTTCGACATATGGATAATCAAAATCCCCTTCTTCTAGGCCGCGAATAAATCTCTTTAGTCGAATTGCATATTTGAATCTCATTACATAATGGCCTTTGCATATAGTTCTATGCTTGCCGACAGGATGCGGCTTGACCCATCTAGCGTCCATATAACCAAGCCGACCTAGCGCAACATTATGACCATCCTTAATTTGTCTTTCAATTTCTTTTATGAACATACGAATAATATTGCGGCAATCATCCGCTTTATACGGAGAGCCTTTTGCAATATTCTGTGCCATTGTATCAATTGACACGCGGTTTGCTTTTTTTCTTGCCATCTATTACACCTCTATATCAATCTGCTTCTCAACTTGCTTATGAAGATACCAGCCAATTTCAAAACCAACAATTGCAATTCCATACACAAGGGCCAAAATAAAAATTGAAATATAAAGAACATTCAATACAGTCATATTTAATCACCCATCACATACTTAGATTTATTTATTGTCATATGGTTATCATCTCTTCTATTTAGCCATACCGTTTTGATTCTTGCAATAGGATATTCAATCTTAATTGCAAACACCAAATCAAATTGTGGATATTGCTTAGAATGCTGACGGCTAATAATTTTTGTGACAAAGCCATCTTCTTCCGCTTCGCATTCGATTACTTCTCCATACATGGCGGCACGATATGCGCTTTGCCAAATGCCTAACTTGCTGCATTTCGACTTGTAATGCGCCGTTGGAACCGTCTTATAATCAAGATTTAACAGCATCCTGACATTGGATTCAATTTCTTTGGGCCAATAGATTTGTTTATTGTATAACATTTAGAAACCTCCGTAATGCTCTACATCATGTTTCACAATTGCAAAAAGAATTTTGATAAATACCCATCCGCAAATTACTGTCAGACCAATCAGCTCAATAATTTCGCCATCAGCAAAGATTCCCATTTCAAATTTCCTCCGTTTGATTTGTAATTAGATAATAGCATATTATTTTGGATTTGTCAATAAGAATTTCAAATCAAAATCTCAATTTAGAAAATAAATTTTCCAAGCCGATTGCTCGATTTTCGATTTAAATTTTAGAACTCGATTTTCAAAACAAAAAATAGGAATCAAAATTTCGATTTCGATTTTCGAAGCCAATGTTTAATAAATTAAACAACACACGCAATTTTGTTCATTTAATTTTACATTGCTCGTTGTTCCATCAAAACGAATGACAGCCAATCATTCTATGTAGACGTAAATCAGCATCGCACCATGCTCCACAATCGTCAATACATATAGTCAAATCCAATCACTCCACATGATAACAACTATCACATATAATGCCGATTGCAACCAATATTTGATTTGATTCGCAAATAAATTATTAACAAAATCAATCACAGAATCCATTTGGATATAGAAACAATATAAATTGTCAAGAAAGAAAATTCAAACGAAATCAAATCATTTTTTAATAAAAATATATTATGCCGGGATTTTGTTATAACACGTAATACGACAAGATATCGTCTATCATTATCTATAATTGTCTATAACATTATATATATGCCGGGAAAAATTATATCTGGGGAAAATTTAAAAACGTATGTAATCAACGCGCGAATCCATTGTGGAAAATTTAGCGAATTAAATCGTGAAACTCTGGGAATTTTTAGGAAAATTTAATCAATTAAAGTTGCAAATCGTTAATTCATTAGCGCTTTGCTGTGCTAAAGTCATGGTCAATCTGCACAAAAAACACGCGGCAAAACTATGCAAAATGCACACTTGTGCAAAATGGCCATAAAAAGGTATGGTTAAACTATTTTAATTCCGTAAAATTTATAGGGAATCAAAGATATCGTAACAATTTGTAACCAAAATGAATCAGATTGTAAGCTAGCATCTTGCAAGCCGTAAAGCATAAGCGGGAACTATGGACACGACGACGCCATAGAAGGCCGCACAAGCGGACTTTGCAGCTGGGTAGTAAAGACACGTCCAAAAAGAAAACCCGTCAGAACGCCCTAAAATTCGTTTGTGTACAATTGATTTATTCTGTCAAGGTGAATCACTTTACAGCCGTATGAACTGCGGCCACGCGGGAAAGCATCACCCAAAAATCGAGCCGCTGTAAAGCCGTCTGCGCCACGTTTAGCGCCTTGCCTATAAATACATGTCCACGCGGAAGGCCGCCCTAAACGCTTTAAAATTCGTTTGTATACAATTTAATTGCAAGCGCCTTTCCCTGCATGCATGATGCCCCCTCACGGGGGCATGACTTGAAACTTATAATCACTATTTACTGTTCTACTATCTGTATGATGCCCCCTCACGGGGGCATGACTTGAAACAAGAAGCACACACAAATCGACTATTTCCATTCCAGATGCCCCCCCACGGGGGCATGACTTGAAACTATAATCCGACGGACTATATTAACGATGTTGCCAATGATGCCCCCTCACGGGGGCATGACTTGAAACTGTAAAAATCTTATTATTAAATCTCAATTATGCTCATGCTATACAAATTGATATGCCCAAGCAAGCCCGCGAACGCATCAAGAGTTTTCTCGGCTGCCTTTTCGCACGCCTTGCGGGATACATAGCAATATTTTTCTTGATCTGATGGGGAAATATACGGTACATTCCCCTCTCCGTTTATTCCTAAAATTTTATTTTCTTTCCCCTTGTATAAATATACTTTTACACCGTCTCTTTTGCTTAATTCTGCAATACGATAAATATACATTTTTTACACCATCCATTCCGCGCCAACAATTGCCACAATTTCCCAGCCATCAAGCGCCGCAGTTGTCCCCAGATATTCGCGCGGCACCCGCTTGATTGTGCATTCCCCCGGCACGGCTACAGCAACATATCTGTATTTTTTCGTGTCAATCCACACGTTTTCAATAACTTTTTTGTAAAATTTAGAACATTTTTCATAAGAAACATATTTCATTTTTCATTTTCCTTTCTTACCTGCTGCTTTGAACTTTTTACAAGCTTTTGCATCCAATTTTACTATGATATCGGGATAATTTGCATTTATTTTATAAATTCTTTGCATCTCATAGACAGCCCAGTCGCTCCCCCCCACGGGGAGCGTGGATTGAAATTGCTAGTTCATTGCTATTATATCCTTTCATATATTCAAAATTATTCATATTTACACCCCCTATTCACTATAAAAATCTTCCACTATTTTCCATCTATCCATAGAAATATCATACTTTTCAACTATGCATCTATGCTTTTTTGCAAACTTTACCGCGTTTTCGTAACTTTTAAAATACTTTTTAATATCGTTACCATTAGATACAAAATACATTTTTATTCACCTTCAATGTTTTCTAACTTAAACCATGTAAAATAATCGGTTTTATAACTAATTTCTCCATTTTTCAGAACATTTTTAAAAAGCTCTTTATTCCGATAGAAAGATAACGTATTCATTTTTTATACCCCTTTTTCATCCCAATTATTCAATTTGTAACATTTTTTACACCCCTTTTATACTAAATTTCCATTTTCGTCGAATTCCCAATTATTAGCAAATGCGTTTTCCTCGAACGTTTGAAAAGATTCGTCGAACTCAATGTATGTTACACACGAACCAAAAAAATTATTGAAGCATCCAGTAATCAAT
>X289_Eastern_Grey_Kangaroo__coassemble_141_pt1 | contig 15688 bp, 11 predicted proteins | sample X289_Eastern_Grey_Kangaroo__metabat2_low_PE_002 | metagenome-assembled genome bin X289_Eastern_Grey_Kangaroo
CTGGATTTCTCACCTTTTTTTCTCACCCCAATTCAGCTTGCGGAATCTAGGACCTCAAGGAGAATGGTGATGTGCTTCACAAAGTGATATACATGCCCATCATCAATCTGGATCAACCCGGGGCGGAGGAAAAATGGAATGCCTACAAGGAGATGCACCCCGTAGCTGTCGAATGCTGCTTTGCAGAGTATACTCCACAGGTGGAAAGGCTTCTGCAGGACATTCGTCACTCGGGAGTACGTATCTGGATCAACTCCCTCTGGGCATCACTCTGTGCCGGACACGATGATGACGTAGCTGTGGAGGAGAATAAGCCTGACGAGACATGGGGCTGGATCCTCGAGAGGGGCGCCACGCTCATCCAGACCGATCGTCCCGCCGCTCTTATTGACTACCTCAAGAGCAAAGGAAGGCGCATTCCCTAACTGTCGAATTCAGCTTTCATGCCATCCTGAGATAGTTGCTGATGCTCAGCTTGGTTCAAGGCATCTAAATCATGCCCCCAATTAAAGGCGGGGTAAACTTGAGGCTATGTCAGCACTGACTCCTCAAACCTTGACCTGAGGATAATCGTAAGAAGTTTGTATATTTGCAATCACTTTGGAGACTCCATGATAGGCTTGACCTATGCTTCAAATGCGGTCGTGGCGTAATTGGTAGCCGCGCTAGACTTAGGATCTAGTGGAGTGATCCGTGGGGGTTCGAGTCCCCCCGACCGCACCGATCCCCCCCTTTGAAGAGCCACACATCCCGCCCCGAAGCGCCTCTTGCGCCTCGGGGCTTCTTCATACCCTTCCCTTCCCCCCAGCTCTCTATGTTATTATTAGACTTTTTCCCCCAGCTCATAGGAATATAATATTGTCAACCTAAATGTCTGATATTTTGAATACTATTCCTATATTCGCAAAAAGAGAAGTATCTCGATTAGTTTGAGTTTGAACGAGATAATGACCTAAAGTTCAATAGTATGGATATGTTGTGTATGTGCTATTTACTGCAGCGCAGAATTTTTCATGGGTATGCTTTCTAAACTTTTGAAGGACATGTTCAGTGTGTCCTCGATCCTGTTCCCGGTGTGCCTCTTAGTGATATTCTCAATTAGTCACGCATCGCCCACTAATTACTCGCATGTAGGTAAATCCTTTGCCTTTGTTAAGGCATCCGACTCTCCTACCTCGTCAGATACAATACGCGGAATTATCACAGACCACAAGAATATTCCTATTATTGGTGCTACAGTATATGTAAAGGAGACGCCCACTGTAGGTACGATCAGTGATCCTCAAGGTAGATTTAAGATTCGTTGCGCTACAAATCAAACACTGCACATATCTTATATTGGGTATATCAGTCAGGATATTAAAGTTATTGATCGTTCCCCCTTGAGCATAACGCTGGAAGAGAACCCTCAAGCGCTGGGAGAGGTGATAGTGAACGGTATCTTCGAACGAAAAAAGGAGAGCTTCACCGGTGCGGCCACAGTTATTCGACGCGATGAACTAATGCGAAGTGGCAATCGCAATCTGCTGAAAAATCTGAAGAATATTGATCCCGGATTCCATATTGTAGAGAATCTGGATCTGGGATCTGATCCCAACAGACTTCCACAATTGGTGATGAGAGGTCAGCAAGGTCTCCCGGACATTAAGGGGGCATTTAGTGGCAATCCTAATCAACCCCTATTCGTTCTGGACGGGTTTGAGGCAGATCTCTCCACCGTCTATGATCTGGATATGGATAGGGTGGAGACTGTCGTGCTACTTAAGGATGCGGCGGCAAAAGCTATCTATGGATCAAGAGCGGCAAATGGAGTGGTGGTCATCGAGACACGTCGTCCCAAGCCGGGGGAGCTTAGGGTATCCTACAAGGGTGAAGTCAATCTGACCGTCCCTGATCTCACGGGATATAACCTCACTAATGCGTACGAGAAGTACGTGGTGGAGAGAGATAACGATGTCTGGGGGCAGGAGTCGGGTCATCCTGAATTTGCCATCTTCAGAGAACAGTATCTCAATGCTATCATTCGAGACATCAATAGAGGTATCGATACCTATTGGCTCTCTAAGCCTCTTAGAGTTGGAGTGGGTGATAGACACTCGCTATACCTAGAAGGGGGTGATGAAAAGGTCCGCTATGCCGCTTCTGCCATGTATAATGACATCCGTGGTGTCATGAAAGGGTCAGATAGAAAAACCTTCACGGGAGGTTTCACCCTCTCATACAGATATCGCAATCTCCTCTTTAGGAATCTATTCAATGCTACTCTCAACCGTGCCGATGACTCCCCTTATGGAGAGTTTAGAGAATACACTCAATTGAATCCCTACTGGAGTCCGTATGATGAAGATGGGGAATTGAAAAAGATATTGGGCAAAACCGGTGGAGGCGGAATAGTTGAAGACATTTGGGGTAACCCCCTATACAATGCCACACTGAATACCAAAAACTTCGGTAAGTACACTGAATTATCCAACAACTTCTACATCGAATGGCAGGTAATGAGTAGCCTAAAACTCGTTGGGAGAGCAGGCTTACTCAAGCGTCAGGATGTGCGTGAGGAATTCTATCCTGCTTCTCATACGAAGTTTTTGAACTATAAGGATGATAGATTCTTCGAGCGGGGATCATATAGCAAAATAGATGGAGAGAACCATTCTATCTCCTTAGACTTGAATGCCAACTACTCTCGGCAACTTGATAAGCACCTTCTGTACATCAATGCCGGATATAATCTTAGGGAATATAAGTCTCAGAGGGTAGGGTTTGAGGCCGAGGGATTCCCTAATGATAACATGGACTTTATAGCATTTGCCAAGCAATTCCGTAAGAATAGCAGACCCTCCGGATCTGAATCCATTCAAAGAGAGTTAGGATTACTGGGAGCTCTCAACTATTCTTATGATGACCGTTATCTGCTTGATCTTTCATATAGAGCCAACGCCTCCTCAATGTTTGGAAAAGATAATAGGTGGGGACACTTTTGGTCGGTGGGAGCAGGATGGAATCTCCATAATGAGGGTGCGATTCGAGATTGGGGATGGCTCAATCAATGGAAGATCAGAGCCTCTTCGGGTTATACCGGCTCACAAAACTTCAATCCATACCAAGCTATGGCTACTTTCGGGTATTATGGCGACCAAGCCTATGATAATTGGATTGGATCGTATCTGTTAGGATTACCCAACGATGATCTCAAGGGGCAGAAGACTTTGGAGCATAATATTGGGATGGACGTAAATATACTGGGAAGAGTGTCATCCAGGTTAGACTACTATATCCAGAATACTGCGGATCAGCTGTTAGACTTGACCATACCCCCATCATTGGGATTTACGAGCTATAAGGAAAACTTGGGTAGCACAAGGAATGTGGGGGTAGAGTGGAAGGTGAATGCGCGAGTATGGGAAAGTGACGGTAGGGAGGACTTCATCAATATCTTCACAAGTATAGCATCGAACAGGAACAAAATCCTAAAGATCTCAAACGCACTCAAGCGCTATAATGATGAGCAAGATGAGGAGTTTGCCGAGAAGAAATCCAATGTCCCGGTGATTCACTTCAAAGAGGGCGAGTCGCTAACCGCTATATGGGCGGTGCAATCACTCGGTATAGACCCTGCGTCAGGCAAAGAATTTTGGCTGACAAAGGATGGAGAGATAACCTCCATATGGGATCCTCGCGATCAAGTAGTATGTGGAGATACCAGTCCTTTATGCAATGGGACCTTTGGAGTCAATATGGAGTATAGAGGAGTCTCATTCAATGCATTATTCTCCTACAGGTTGGGTGGACAAATCTACAATCAAACATTGGTAGATAGGGTAGAGAATGCCAATATCCGAGGGAATGTGGATAAGAGGATATACGATGCTGTCTGGAAGAGTCCCAACGATCATGTGGCATATAGATTCAATCCCTGGAATATCACCATGCCAACCTCTAGGTTTGTCCAAGACCTTAACGAACTATCGCTATCGACGCTCAGTGTGGGTTATAATTTTAAGGGTAAAAGCTTTGTAGAAAAATGGAACCTAAAGGAATTGAAGATGTACTTCTACATGAATGACGTCTTTAGAGCTTCATCGGTAGAGATTGAACGAGGTTTGACCTATCCTTTTGCCCGTACATTTTCATTCACATTACAGACAACATTCTGATGATTCAAGGCATGAAGATCTGGAACAAAATATTCGTAACTGTAGCGTATCTTTCAGCCTTGGTATGCTCAGGGTGTAACAATTGGCTCTCGGTCAGCCCCAAGGCGGAGGTGAAGTATGAGGATCTATTCCGGAGCAGGAATGGATTCAAAGACCAACTCACTGGTGTATACACCTCAATGTGTGCTGAAGCTGCTTATGGTACCAATCTTACCTATGGAGCAGTGGATGCCATGGGACAATACTATTACCTAGAGAGGAGTAGGACCAATAAATTCTACTTCTTTACACGGTGGGAGTATGACAACTCTGCCAACAAGCAGATGATCCAGGAATCTTGGGATAAGATGTACAATGCCATCGTTAATATCAATATCCTCATTCAGGGACTGGACGAGTTTTCCGGCGTACTGAAACCTCATGAGGCTGCAATATATAGGGGAGAAGCTTTAGGACTGAGGGCAATGCTTCATTTTGATCTGCTGAGATTATTTGGTGAAAGCATGGTGGCAGGAGCCAATAGCCCGGCAATTCCATATATGGATAAAGCCTCTACCAAAGTATTTCCTCTCGGAACTACTCAAGAAGTTCTCAAGCGCATCCTTACTGACTTGGAAGAGTCTGCAAAACTGCTTGAGGAGGATCCTGTCCATACAGGATCTGAAGAAGACCCTTTCTTAGGTAACAGGAGATTTCATCTGAACTACTATGCCGTCAAAGCTTTGATGGCTAGGGTGTACTTGTATGCCGGAGATAAAGAGAGTGCCTTGAAATCAGCTTTAGAGGTGATCCAATCCGGAAAGTTCACTTGGGTAGATCGTAACTCCATTACCACTACTCAGCGTGCTGAGAGAGATGCACTCTTTATGAGTGAAAACATCTTTATGCTCAACAACACGCTTTTGAATGATCTGGCCAATAGATATCTGAGACCGGGAATGATAGATGATCAAAATCATATATTGATAGTCGATGGAGATGTAGTTAAGAGCGTTTACGAGACCGACAGATATGGGACATTGGACTGGAGAAATACCTACCTTTTTGAGATGCCTGAATGGTTTGGATACAACACTCGCTTGTGGCAATATGATGACATGCCCCAGCAGTTTAGGAATCGTCAGCCTTTGATTCGCATGAGTGAAATCTATCTGATAGCTGCAGAGTGTTCGCCTCAAGCCGGAGAAGGTGTCACTTTTCTTAATGAGCTACGGAACCATCGAGGGCTGCCAGAGAATCTTGATTTACCCCAATCCATCACTCCGCGAGGTTTGCAAGATGAGATCGGTAAAGAGTACAAAAAGGAGTTTTTGGGGGATGGACAATTCTTCTTCTATTGCAAGCGCATGAATATGTCTGAGATCCCTGATGCACTTTCGGACTTCAATCCTTCCTATTATCGTTGGCCCTTGCCGGATCTTGAGAAGGAGTATGGTAACCGCAAATAGTTTAATATTGAGATGAAAAGGTATCTGACCTCCATACTAGCGCTATTCATGATTTGCATGATGTTCTACTCATGCGAGCGAGAACACATGCTGTACGATCCAAATCTGTCTGCTGCTCGTTTTGATATCAAGGATATGAAAGACAGTCTGACCTATTCATTCGCACTGCATCCCGGGATTTCTAGAGACACAATAAGGATACCTATCCGTATCATGGGCTTCACCTCTCCAAATCCTAGGAAGGTTAATGTCGTGGCTGACTCTGCTACAAGTGCACGAGAGAATATAGAATATCTGATACTTCCCTGCACTGTACCCGCAGACAGTACCTCAACACTATTGCAAGTCGTTCTCCTGAAATCGGAAGAGCTCGATGCCAAGAGACTGCGGCTCGGTCTGCAAATCACAGAATCATCCGATTTTGTGCCGGGTCCCATCGAAGAACGCAAGTTTAAGGTATACGTAACCAACAAGCTCACCAAACCGGAAGGATGGATAGGATACTTCGGAGACTACAGCGAAGCAAAGCATAGATTCATCATCGAAGTGACAGGCAAAGGAACCAACTACAACGCATGGAGTCAAATGGAGATCATCCATTGGATGGGTGAGCTCAATAAGGCTCTCTACGACTACAATAAGAGGAATCCCGACAAGCCTCTTAGGGATGAAAATGGTACTCTCATTAGTTTTCCAATAATCTGAAATAAGATGTCTAAGAGAATCCCAACCTATTTATCGTTTGCCATATACTTGCTGATTCTATTCTCGTGTTTTAATACCAGAGATAATACAACTTACGGTCCTATTCCACAGATAGAGATTGAAGGGCTGCAGGACAACTATTCGGTTACACAGTTTGATACACTGTCTCTCAAGCCTAAAGTCTCTTCTTCAATCAATGCTAAGGATCTAAATTATTCCTGGAGGTTATGGTCAAATGCCCCGGGAGGTTCCAAATTGGACTCCATATCCGGGGATATCGGACTTAACTATGTAGTCAATAATATTCCGGGTGCATACACCCTCCTCTTCACAGTCACCAATAATCTTAACAATGTGAAGGCTTATAAGAAGGTAGACTTGAAGATCCAAGGTGTCATCACGGAAGGGTTGATGATATTGCAGGATAAAGGTGGCGTCACTGACTTTGACTTCGTCAGCTCTCCCTTCTTTACTCATAGGGTGTCCAAGGAGATACACCTGAAGAACATGTTTGAGTCCATCCATCACGAAAAGCTTGAACGTGGCAGAGGTGTCGACATTAGTAGTTATTACACCGGAAATTTCCAGTATGTGTACCTCCTTACGGAGAAAGCGGGCGTAAGGCTGTCTGCCACCACCCTCCAACGTCTTACGGATCTGTCCGCTATGATGATCGACAAAAAGCCTCTAAAACCTCAAGCCTACACTTACCTTCCATGGGGTACTATGAATTTCTTTGCAGAAGTATTGATTTCGGATGGCAGATATTACAATAGTAGTTTTAACGCCAATCAATTTACTGAACCTATTCTGAGAGGAGGACTATCCTACAGAGCTTCCCCCTTTGTTCCTCGTCAATTGCAATGGGTGTTCCGCGGTGTCGTGTATGATGAGGAGAACGGTCGATTCTTGGTCGCTGTGAATGATGGTATTTCGCTCCAATCCATGCCTCATGTGGAGGGAACTACGTTTGATTGGAACCACTTGACTGCACATCTTGTGTACCTAGAGTCTGGATTTAAGGACTACGAGTATGCTGTAATGGAAGACTGGAAGACCAGAGAACGCTCTCTTTATGTGATCAACTTCAAGGACGAGAATGTTCGCTATGACATAGGCAAGTATTCCATGAGCGGGTGTCCGGAGATTAAAGATGCCGTAGGATTTGCGGTGGGAAGTAGGGGTAATGTATTCTATTACTGCACAAAGAATACACTTTTCCTCTACGACTATAGTGGTTCGAATAAAGCTTCAGCAGTATGGAATGCTAAGAATGGGGAACAAATCTCTCTGATCAAGCTACTCAAGCCCAATGAAGGAAGATATATGAGAAATCATCCCTTCGACAATAAAGTACTAATTATCTCCACAAAGAGCGCTAAGAACGGAGATCAGATACATCTATTCTACGTTAATGAGGCTAACGGAGCCATAGACTTGCAGAGCCATAAGACCCTTTCAGGCTTTGGAGACATTATAGATATTGAGTTTAACTACGCTAAGTATGGAACCTAAAAGATGTTTGACCGGGCTTTTAAGTATCGTCCTCATACTTACTTTGGTATGCGCATGCGGGAAAAGACCTACGACCATAAACCTGAATTTAGGTCAAGAGGATGCCGGTTCGGTCGTGCGACTTTACACCGGGGACTCTATCTACGCCGATACGCTTGACAAAAATGGGATCGGAAGTTTCTTTTTAAGTAGAAACATAGTTCCACAATATGCAGGCTTTTGGCATAGAACAGGGTACTTTTACGTATACATAGACCCCGGAAAAGACTTTGGGCTCATCAAAACAGATAATTCATTTAAGTTTGAGGGACCCGGTTCCGGCAAATCAGACTACCTCAATAGTTCATTTCTTAAGGACTTCAGACCTGACTTCTCACTTGATCCTGAAGCGTTTCTCGATACTTTATCCCTTAGATATGATGAATGTCTCACACATCTTGACTCTTTGGGGTTCGACGATGAGTTCAATCAAGTAGAATCCTCAAGGCTCTACTATGATATTTACCTTAATCTTACGATGTATCCTATTAGGAGCGAACACCCCGCTGCGAGGTCTGCTTCGAGTTTGGAGCGCCTAAAGTCGTACATAAAGGAGAATGAAGAGATGATAAGCTTCGATGAGTATCGACAGTTCTTCATAGCTGCTGTAGAGTCTTTTACTAAGCGATCTTATCCTACATCAGATCCTATCTTAAGATTGACCCGGATACTTGACTTCATAGATTCGGACATAGAGGGACTTGGACTCAAGGAGTTTCTGACCAACCACTTTATGCTAGGCTACCTTGAGCAGTATGGAGTCCGAGGATTGAAGCCATTTCTTCCTCGTTATACTGCCAATGTCCGTGACAGCAACCTACTTCAGTCATTCCGTGAATTGTGTGAAGACTGGCACAAGTTGTCACAGGGTCAGCCTGCTCCTGATCTAGCCTATCCGGATATGGATGGTGAGATCATAAGTCTCAAAAGCCTTAGAGGAAGCTATGTGTATATTGATTTATGGGCGACTTGGTGCACCTTTTGCGTGAGAGAATTTCCTTACCTCAAAGAGTTAGAATCCTCGCTTCGGGGTCATAATATAGTTTTCGTTGGTATCTCCTGCGACGGTGACGCAGATGCTTGGAGACGAAAAGTAGTTGAAGATAAACTAGGTGGCATACAATTATTGGCAGGCAAAAGCCAAGAACTGTATGATGCCTTTAAGGTCAAGGGGATACCCCGATTTATACTGATAGATCCTGAGGGCAGGATAGTGGATGCCAATATGACTCGTCCCTCAGATCCTAAAACTTTACCATTTATTCTATCCCTACCGGGAATAAGCGATTAGATTTCACTAAATAATAAATAGACTTATGAGGAATGGTTGGATGTGCGCCTTGGGGCTACTTACGATGGTGAGCCTTTGGGCTTCATGTAGCAGAGAGAGGCACTTTATTCGGGAGAAGGATGCCCGGGAGCAGGTTACTAGGGATCTTCAGGTGATGCGATCAGCTCTAGCAGAGGGTGGGGCATTCGAGGCATTGGATAGCTTAGAGATGAGTGAATTGGAGCGGGAGGAGATGGATTTTCTTTTCGCCTACATGCCATTGGCAGATATCACGGACTATCCTGTGGATTTTCATCTGCAAAATGTCAGGGCAGCAAATAGAGCTCGGAGTGAGATGAGATGGGGTGATAGCATTCCCGATATGGTTTTTCGACACTTTGTGCTACCTGTTCGGGTCAATAACGAACATCTGGATAGTGCGCGGGTGGTATTCTATGAGGAGCTTAAGCCTCGCGTTCAAGAGCTCTCCATGGAGGACGCCATCTTGGAGGTCAATCATTGGTGCCACGAGAAGGTTGTCTATCAGCCCACGGACGGTCGCACCTCTTCTCCTCTCAATACTGTGCGGACCGCCTACGGTCGTTGTGGAGAGGAGTCTACACTGCTGGTAGCAGCATTGAGATCCGTAGGCATTCCTGCTCGGCAGGTCTATACACCGAGGTGGGCGCATACCGATGACAATCACGCGTGGGTAGAAGCTTGGGCTTCAGGCAAGTGGTATTTCCTGGGGGCTTGTGAGCCTGAGCCGGTACTCAACCTTGGGTGGTTCAATGCCCCTGCCTCGCGAGGGATGCTTATGACCACAAGAGTCTTTGGACGTTACTCAGGCGACGAAGAGGTGCTGGAGCGTACTCCGAACTATACTGTCATCAACGTCACCTCTCACTATGCGCCGGTATCTGATCTGGCTGTCAAGGTAGTTGATGGGGAAGGCAATGCCATGGAAGGTACTAGGGTTGAATTCAAGCTGTACAACTATGCCGAGTTTTATACTGTTGCGCAGAAATACTCTGACGCGCAAGGTCTTTGTCACATGACGGCAGGTCGTGGGGATATGCTGGTATGGGCATCGCGTGATGGCGCATATGGTTTCACTCAAGTCTCCTTCGGCAAGGATTCTGAAGTGACAGTTAGGCTGACACATACTGCCGGAGAGCCACTGGAGTGGGAGGGAAGGATAGTTCCGCCCAAGGAGAATGCCGTGCTTCCGGTGGTTAGTCCCGAGCAGAGAGCAGAGAATGACCGCAGGATGGCTCAGGAGGATTCTATAAGGCACGTCTATGTCTCCACATTTTTCGATACCACTGAGGCTGCAGAGTTTATGGCAAAGCACACCTCCGGGGATGCGGCTCTCGATGCAAGATTCGCACAATACCTAGTGGACTCACGTGGCAATCACCCCGCAATCAGTTCGTTCATCAGCCGGTCCATTGCCCGAAAGATGTCCGCTAAGGCAGACAAGTTGCTGGGCATCCTACTCCCCAAGGACTTGCGGGATATTGATCCGGAGATCCTTTGGGATAGTATGGAGCGCACGCGGGAGGATGATGGAGACTCCTTCTGCTATGTGGAAGGTCTTCTCAATCCACGTATCTATCTGGAGCAGCTAACTCCATATAAGGGTGAACTTCAGAATATGTTCCGGGATACCCCCCTTTCTTCTCCCGAAGAGGTGGCTGAGTGGTGCCGAAAGAATGTCACACTCATTGACAGCCTCAACTCCAGCCGCATACAGATGTCTCCTATCTCGGTGGCTCGTCATAGGGTGACTGACAGACGCTCTCGGGATGAATTCTTCGTGGCTTTGTCTCGTGCGCTGGGATATCCGGCATGGATGGATCAGATCACTGGTAAGATCCAATATGAGTTACCCTCCAATGCTGCGGAGAGTTCTGCCTCCGGGACTCGCATCTCCGCCTCAATCAGTGGAAAAGCTTTCACAAGTGATCGTATTGGTACAGTAGTCTGGGACGAAGATAAGGTCGAACCGGCTCCTTCAGGTAAGCTACGTGCGGATTACAGTCCCACTAAGTTATTGCCGGATCCACAGTATTACAGTCACTTTACGCTATCCCGGATTGTAGATGGCAGGCCGGTCTTACAGGAATACAGTGAAGGTACCGGATGGTCGGACCTTCTTCGGGACGGAACTCTCCTTGAAGCCGGAGACTATATGCTGGTCACCGGGACACGTCTTGCCAATGGTACCGTACTTAGTAGGATGACCATCTTCCAAGTCAAGGCAGGGGAAGAGCAGCAGGTCCCCCTGGTGATGAGTAGCGATGAGGAAGAGGTTCAGGTGATAGGGTCCTTCAATTCTGAGAGCAAGTTCCTCCCTATTGGATCTGACACTCCCACCAGTATCCTCAATGCAGCCGGACGCGGATACTTTGTCATTGGGCTCTTAGGGGCGGGAGAGGAACCCACCAACCACGCTCTCCGTGATATTATCGCCCGCAAGAGTGAGTTTGATGAGTGGGGACGCAAGATGATCTTCCTCTTCCCCGACCAAGCTGCTTATGAGAAATACTCCCGAGATAATTTCGGGGAGTTGCCTCAGGGTGTGATCATGGGCATTGATACCGAGGGTATTGCAGCTCAAATCAGAGAAAGCATGCACCTAAATTCTACCGGAGGTTTGCCGATCTTCATCATCGGAGATACGTTCAATAGAGTGGTTTACCTCTCTACAGGTTATTCCATAGGCTTGGGAGATACCCTCCTTCGCACCATCCATAAGCTGTAAGGGGTGTCTTAGCGACCTACAGCGTGCATGATCGCCAGAACACGCTCTCGAGAGGTCTCAAATCCGGCTACCTCTCCAAATCCAAAGGCAGGGAAGTCTCCATCCACCACGGAGGCTTCCCTGTCGACTTTTTGGCGTGCTGAAAAGTGGAATTCCCTCACACCCGTATACTCTGCCAGGTCACGTATATTCTCTTCACGCACCCCACCACCTGCTAGGAGTGTGATCCTTCCGGCAGCATAATTCTGCAATCTCTTTAGAGTCTCCCTTCCCTGTACGACGTCGGGGCGGCATCCGGACGTGAGGATCCTATCGAAACCCAGCTCTACAAGGGTGTCTAGACCCTCAAGAGAATACCTGAGCAGATCAAAAGCTCGGTGGAAAGTCAGGCTCATCCCCTCAGCAGCCTCTGCCAGTCTGTGTACTACGGGGATATCGATGCCTCCCTCCGGCGACAGAGCACCCACCACGACTCCATCAGCACCCTCCTCCCGAGCCACCTCGATATCCGACAGCATCACCCGCACCGCATCCTCATCGTAGCTGAAGCTTCCCTCAGGACGTATCAGCACGTGCATGCGTGTGTGGTGAAGTACTCTGCGGCATTTTCGGAGCATGCCTAGAGAGGGTGTGGATCCCCCCTGCGAGAGCCATGCACAGAGCTCCACTCTATCTGCACCCACCTCCTCTGCTATGCGACAGCTCTCCACGGAGCCTGCGCATATCTCTACCTTCACCTGATCCATTCCCTTGAGTATTTGTGGTGTGTTACTGCAATTGGTTTAGATGCCAAACTCCTTTTTCACTTTGTCTACATAGTCGAGTTTCTCCCACGTGAAGAGCTCCACTTCTAGGGTTACATCATCTCCATAACGTGAGGAGAAATGCTTCGTCACAACCTCACTCTTACGACCCATATGTCCGTAGGCTGCCGTCTCGAAGTAGATAGGTTGTCGAAGCTTCAGGCGCTTCTCTATGGCATGGGGGCGAAGGTCAAATATCTCCCCGATCTTCACAGCAATCTCCTCATCGCTCAGCTTTACGTGAGACTTACCATAGCTGTTGACATAGATGCTTACGGGTTCAGCCACACCTATGGCATAGGAGAGCTGCACCAGGAGTTCATCAGACACCCCCGCAGCCACCAGGTTCTTGGCGATATGACGGGCAGCATAGGCGGCACTGCGGTCCACTTTGCTGGGATCCTTGCCACTGAAAGCTCCCCCTCCGTGTGAAGCCTTACCCCCATAGGTATCCACGATGATCTTACGCCCCGTGAGACCGGTGTCACCGTGCGGTCCTCCTATCACAAACTTTCCGGTGGGGTTCACATGCAGGATCAGCTTGTCATCCATCAGAGCCCCTATCTCGGGATACTTCTCAGCCACTCTGGGGAGTAGGATCGTCTGCACATCTTCACGAATGCGCTCCTGCATACGTAGATCTGCAGCCTCCTGAGAGCCTGCCTCTGCCGGACTGATGAAGTCATCATGCTGCGTGCTGATCACAATGGTATGCACCCTCAGAGGCGTACGGTCATCGTTATACTCTAGGGTCACCTGACTCTTGGCATCCGGGCGGAGGTAGGGCATCAGGTGCAGGGAGTGCTTACGGATATCTGCCAATTCTCTCAGCAGAATATGAGACAGCTCTATGGGCAATGGCATGTAGGAAGGGGTCTCATTCGAGGCGTAGCCGAACATCATCCCCTGGTCGCCCGCACCCTGAGCATCTTCACTCTCGCGCACCACGCCACGGTTGATATCCTGGCTCTGTTCATGGATAGCTGAGAGGATCCCGCAGGAGTCGGCATCGAACCGATACTCACTCTTGGTATATCCTATACGCGTGATCACGTCACGCACCACTTCAGGGACGTCTACATAGGCATTGGAACTCACCTCCCCTGCCACGACCACCTGACCCGTGGTGCAGAGGGTCTCACATGCCACCTTGGATTGTGGATCCAGAGCAAGGAATAGATCGAGAATGGCATCAGATATCTGGTCAGAAACTTTGTCGGGATGTCCTTCGGATACGGACTCTGATGTGAATAAAAAACTCATAGCTTATGGAATAATTCTATACGTTATCGTTACGAACCTGTCGATTCTCATCGGCAAATGATTCGCTTGCTTGAGTATGTAAAATGGAAAGAAGGGGAAGAAACAAGTCGTTTTTTAGCATTCTTTTCAAGTGGTTGCAAGCATACAAATCTATCCACCGTGAGAGAGCACTCATTCTCCGTATCAAGCAGGCTCACTCTTTTTACGTGTGCAAAGGTACACAATATGTATTAGATCCGTGTTTCTTTCATTTCAATTGCCGGTTTTTATTGATCACTTACCTTAAATGGATTCTTTAGCGCACTTTTTTAAGCTTCAGGACGCCTCTTCTGTAGCCACTTCGAACGTAGGTATCTGCGGAGAGGAAGGTCATATACTTTGAGTATGAGGTAAGCGAGGAGGATGTTGCCAAGGATAAGGAGGGGTGCCACATACCATACATCACTGAAGGTGTATTCATTTTTCCACACCTAGGCATAGAAGAGGTACATTGAAGGGTAATGAATGACATAGACGGGGTAGGAAAGTTCGCCGAAGAGTCGACATGTGCGGCTGCTGAAGGTATCGGTGGTCACCCCTGAGGCTCCCACCCATAGGATACATGGGAAGATGAGGCATACACACACTACATCGTAGAGAGCGTTGAGACGTGATGGGTGGGAATTGCCGAGATAGGGTAGGGCGACGAGTAGAGCTATAGCAGAGGCACATATCCAGAATGCTCCACGAATAGGTATGGGGCGGAAGTTGCGCGCCAGCAGCAGTCCCATGGAGAAGCAGAATGCCATGCAGAGAATCCCTGCCCAGAGGTAACCATCCGCCATGGCCCATCCCACTCCGAGATGTCCGTAGCCTGAACCATTGCCCAAGGCATAACCGAAGAGACCCACCCCGAGGAGAATCACCACAGCGGTGAGAGCGCGGGTGGAGAGTCGACGGAGTATCAGGGCATAGAGGATATTGCCGATATACTCTATGAAGAGTGACCAGAGAGGACCATTCAGAGGGAAGAGTTCACCATTGCCACGGATCTCTATGGACGACCCCGGGCGCGCAGGTATCAGGAAGAGTGTGCAGAGCGTCGCCCACATGACAGCGGAGAGCGCTACATGCGAGCCATCCCAGCGGACACTCCCTTGGATCAAGAAGGATGCAGCTCCCAGAAGTACACCGATCACAACCATCGGGTGGAGACGGATGATGCGGCGCTTAAAGAATTCCCAAGTAGTCATCACACTCCACCGACCTTCGTAGGCATAACCTATGACGAAGCCTGAGAGGATGAAGAAGAAGTGTACAGCGAGGTAACCATGATTGCATGCTTGGTCATAGGGGCTGGTAGCAAAAGCTTCACCGATATGGTAAATAAGTACCATGAGGGCAGCGACTCCCCGCAGTCCGTCGAGTAGCTCGTATCGAGGTTTGGAAGCCATTACCGAATGGTTTGGAGGGTTAGAGCCGGTAATCATCTTGAAAATAAATCTCTTTTAAAGTCCCAAAAGTAAGGATAATCCTGCAGGCTAAGGGTAAATCACAATTTCGTAATGTCGTTTTTCTGATTGCATTATTTAATAGAATTGGATTGAATGCTTCATGGATGCAGTGGGTGCCGCCCCGCCGGGGGGGGGCGACTGGTGGGTGGGGTTGCGTACCCCGGGCTACGTCTTCGCTTCGCTCGCCTTACCCGGGTCTAAGGAACGTGACGCACCTGCCGGTGCTCA
>X289_Eastern_Grey_Kangaroo__coassemble_142_pt1 | contig 15503 bp, 12 predicted proteins | sample X289_Eastern_Grey_Kangaroo__metabat2_low_PE_002 | metagenome-assembled genome bin X289_Eastern_Grey_Kangaroo
ATCTCTGGATTTCTCACCTTTTTTCTCACCCCAATTCAGCTTGCGGAATCTAGGGGTATTAAACTGCCTGTTGTAAGTTAAAATAGGAAGCTTTTGCAAAGGAGTCTAAGGTGGGTAATATTTTCCGGATTACAGAATTAAGGGGTGAGGGTGATTGTCTTGGTAGTGGCAGTGATGAGCTTCCCGGAGACAGGTTCCATAGTTACGGTGAATTTGCCGGTAATAGGTTCGGTCAACTTTACACCCTCTCTAAATCTCAATATCAGTTCAGAAGGAGCCATGGGATTGTATGTTAGATACTTGGAGAGAGTAAAAAACTTCTCTTTGGGCCAAATTACCTTCTTAGAGGCTGTAATAATAAAGGGGTACGATTCACGAACATATAAAGAAGTATTCAATAGGTGATTCAGGGTTTCCCCTTTCTTTACCATTAAAAGGTCTTCAGAGAAATAAACATTAATGCTTTTAATAGGTGTAGTCCTGTAATTAATCATCCTAAATGCCAAATAGAGATCACCACCATTTCTAAGGCTAATTTTGTCCTTTTCATAATGCTGTCTCAATTGATTTTCGATGATAGGGTCTGGCTCTGCGGCATATTTATCAAAAAGCAATCTAAATACTTTGTATCTATAAGGACTAAAGTCTTCGTGCTTATATCTGTCAGGCTCTATATCCGTTTTATCATAACCGACATTGCATGTATTTATGTACAATGCGTAATCAGTCAATCGTATAGAGGTGTCATTTCGTAGTTCCGTGTATTCATACTGCTCAATTACTTTATCACCCTCATTAAAAAACTCTTTAGTTGCTTTGAGATTGTCTGCCCACATATACTCAGCAGTGCGATTGACATACTCGTAAGCCAATCCCCATAGCCCCTCCCTAGGTTCATCATGTTTACAGGAACTAAATCCCAGTAGTACCAATAGTAGGGTTGACAAAAAAATCATGCCTATAGCAGTATGTCTATGTATCAAGTGTAAGGGTTTCATAGCTTTCGAATTATATAGTTGTTAGTCATTCCTTGATTAATGTATTTCCAATAGGTGTACAGGCATCCGAGGAGAATCAAGTATGGTTGTCATCTGTGGACATGCATACCGGAAATCGCTATGATCAAATATAGACATTCAAATTATACAGTGTAATGTTTTGAATTCTTTTAGTGTAAAACTGATGGTTTTCATTAGAATGTCTTTGGTGATTGTCTTGAGACCTTGAGATGTCTGGCGCAATTTCTCTTTTGAATTTTGGAGAAGGATGGCGTCTCAATCCCTTTATGGGAGCGGGTTTCAGGAAGTGTTAATATTTCGCTGAAAAAAGGCGGGGTAATTCAAAAATTAGTGCGGTTTTTTTCCGAAATTACCCCGCCTTTTGTTTGGGAAAAAGTAGGGGTAATTTTTTAGATACATTCTTGGCACCTAAAATTGAGCAAGTGCAAGATTGACAGATTCATTTCGTTTAATAAATGATTTGGTGAAACAAATTCGGCACAGAGGATTCATTCGAGTGAGGAACCAAACATCATACAATACGGTAGTGCCGCCCCGCCGGGGCTCAAATGGTTTGGGGGCGTACCCCGGGCTGCGTCTTCGCTTCGCTCGCCTTACCCGGGTCTTAGGAACGTGCCGCACCTGCCGGTGCTCAGATACATCAGATACAAGGGATGGATAGAAATATTTATGTAGATGCTCGTGGAATGGTAAATGTCGGTTCCTCACATTGATGTGGTGTGATGTATCGATAGAATCCTGATGCAGCAACGGAGGGGGTGTGGCGAAAGTAGATTCCTCACACTGATGCGGTGTGGTGTATCGATAGAATCCTGATGCGGCAGCTGAACCCGCGGAGCGGGTGGATTGGTCTAAGCCCGGGGTGAAGGAAGGGCGGACGTGCCAACGTCCGACGTTCCGGGAACCCCGGGTAAGGAATGCAAAAACACCTTAGCCCCGGCGGGGCGGCACCATCCGTATCGAAAATGGATCAATTAAATATCTGTCTTCAACCGTAATATATTTGACGTATGGAGGGGTTTTCCTCGCCATGACTCAGATCGCGGGATTCAATTCCGCATGATTAGGCGAGATATTTTTTGCTATTTTTGCGGACGATAAATAGGGAAGAGGGTCTCTTTCATGATATTGATACTACCCTCTTTACCACTTCGTATTTAAGTACACACTATAAATCATTAGTTCAAGAAATCATGAAGAAGAGTTATGTCTCTTTGATCCTGCTCACATTGGTTGTGGGGCAGGTCTTTGTGGCGTGTGACGAGCCGGTCAAACCGACTCCGCCTGATCCTGAGAAGGTGGAAATTTCATTGAACCCGCTCAGCTACGTGGCTGAATACAATCTGGGTGCTGATGGAAAGTTCGTCTCCGGTCATCAATTGGAGGATCAGTACTATTTCAGCCTTGAGCAGGCGAAAAATGCTAAGAAGCCCGAGGGCTACCACCTCCCCACGATAGAAGAGTTGGGGGTGATCTTGGCTGCTGAGGAGATGGGATGGGACTATCCCAAGGTCCATACTACAAAAGGTGAGAAGGTGACTATCTTGGGCAATACTCTGGAGTATAAAGGAGAATACCTGAGCGGAGAAGACAACCAACTATATGCCATTCGATTTATCAATGATGCCAATAGCAACCTATACCGTACGGCTTACCGCTATAATATTAAGCCTGAAGATGGAAATGGTATTCTTGAGGTCACTGCCCGCCATATCGGTAACGATGCGGCAGTAGATCTCCAAGCTGTCATGGCAAAGGGATTTTTCGATAAAGCTGAAGGGCGTGATGTGGTGACCCGCATCTTTCCGCTAGCAGGTTCCGCCATGGGGAAGACCGGATCCTTTAATGATGTAAAGGATGATCTCCTGGAAGCAGGGGAAGCGGGTGCCTGGAGATCAACCACCCTCGAGGGTGAAGATGCCTACTATCTATATATAGGAGGATATGGTGCCTCAAGCACAAACTTCGACAACGTGATGGATGGATTGACCATACGATTGATAAAAGACAATAAATAGAGACAATGAGAAGATCAATAAACAGCACATTATTCATCACACTGCTGATCAGTGTGCTTATGGCATCATGCAGTAATTCTGCTGTCCAACCGGATGATAAAGCAAAATCCAAGAATCCTCTGTCAGCATTTGCGGAGTATGACCTGGGGATGAATGGCACCTTTGCAAAGAGTCATAGGACAGATGACCAGACCTACTTCAAGTGGAAATCTGCCCTCGATGCCCAACTTCCTGAAGGATATCGCATCCCCACCTTCAAGGAGATGTGTGTGATCCTCCCTGCTCGCCAACTCTTCTGGCCCCGACCCACGGATCTGAAGACTACCGGTGAGGAGGTAACTATCGAGGGGAAAGAGGGATCCTATGCCGCGGAGTACTACGGTAAGGGTGATAAAGTCATCTATGCCATCCGCTTCATTGACGAAAAGGGAGACAACCAGCACCGCACTGCCTTCAAATATGAATTCAAAGATGAGGGGTCTCTCAATGCTCGGATGGTCGTGACCACCCGCTATATCGGCAATGTGCCCGGAATCACTATGGAGAAGGTGATGGCTGCCAACTTCTTCGAGGAGGGTGCCAAAGAGAATATCGTCACCCGGATCTTCCCTCTGGCAGGATATTCCGATGGTCTGAGTGGGCATGAGGGACACTACAGCAATGTTGGGTCCAAAGTAGTCGATGGTACTCACAAAGGGTATTGGTGGAGTGCTACCCTACACCACGAGGGAGAGGATCCGATGGCATACAGCATGCAGGTGACCAAGCTGAGTGCCCAGATGAGTTGGGATCGCTCTGACGTGATCGCTCAGATGGTTAGACCCATACGGAAGTGATCTATATAATCCATATAATAATGACTAGAGTGGAAATCATGGCTTGAGGTAAAGCAACCTTATTATCCACGCTTGACAGTGGCGGAACAATTCATGAGAAGCTTCGGTTGCCTCATGAAAAGTTTCGCCACTATTTATTATATTAGAGGGCAGTAATACAAGGAGCGACGAAGATTCATTGATCCTGAGGTAGTGGTGAGATGTATTTCCCGTTGATCTGATTTTTTTTCAAACCTAAAATCATATGGAGTATGCACCAAGGTATTGTAAGTAGTGCGTTATATCTCCGGGGTAAGGTCTTGATCATCCTATTCTGTACCCTCCTGATGGCTGAAGGGCTATCGGCACAGAGTGTAGCAGGTCGTGTGATGGATGAGAAGGGTGAAAAGCTTGCGGGGGTGACTATCCAAGAGAAAGGAACAAGCAATGGTACCGTGACCGACATCAATGGTCAATACAACTTGCGACTGGAGGGGGAGGATCCCGTCCTGAAGATCTCCTACGTGGGCTTCAAGCCTCAGGAGATTAGCGTCAATAAGCGAAAAGTCGTGGACATAGTGCTACAGGAGGATATCTCCTCGCTGGATGAGGTGGTCGTGGTGGCATATGGCGACCAGCGCAAAGTGTCCGTAGTGGGAGCCCAATCAGCACTCAAGATGGATAAGGTGAAGATCCCTACTGCCAACCTTTCCTCAGTGGTGGCAGGGAGGTTGGCAGGCGTCGTGGCAGTGCAACGTACCGGAGAGCCCGGACATGATAACTCCGACATCTGGATCCGTGGGATCTCCACCTTCACGAACCAAAACTCCCGTCCTCTGGTGCTCGTGGATGGCGTGGAGAGGAGCTTCAACAACATCAACCCTGAGGATATCGAGTCCTTCACCATCCTCAAGGACGCTTCTGCAACGGCAGTGTATGGCGTGCGAGGTGCCAATGGTGTGATCCTCGTCAAGACCAAACCCGGGAAAGTGGGGAAGCCCCAATTCACTGTGGACTACTATGAGAGCTTGGTGACCCTGACGAAACGTCCGCAGCTGGCGGATGCCTATACCTATATGGATGCTGCGAATGAGGCTTCGCTGAACACCAATGGCAAGCTCCTCTTCACGAATCAGTATATCGAAGCCACCAAGATGGCGCATGGGCTGCTCCCTAATAGTGATCCAAGGATGTTCAATGAATATCTCTATCCGGCAGTGGATTGGATGGGTGAGCTCTTCAATGACTTCGGTCATAATCGCCGTGCCAATGTGAGTGTACGGGGTGGAGTGCCTAATGCTACCTATTATGTCTCGCTGAGCTACTACAATGAGGTGGGACTGACACGCACTGCGGTGATGGAAAACTACAATGCCAATATGCGATATGATCGATATAACTATACGGCAAACTTGAACCTCAAACCTACGGAGACGACAACGATAGACTTGGGATTCAACGGATACCTCTCGGTAGGTAACTATCCCCAGATCTCTACCGGGGACCTCTTTGCCGGAGCCATGAGCATCAACCCGGTCTACTTTCCCCTGATGATGCCCGATGGGTCTGTCCCGGGGATCTCCTCCAACGGTGACTTCCGAAACCCCTATGCCGATCTGGCGCGGAGAGGATTCACGAATGAGGCACGCAGTCAACTGAATTCCAATATTCGGGTGACTCAAGATCTGGGCTTCAAGGAGTGGAGCAAGGGTCTGCGGGTCTCCGCCATGATAGCCTTTGACGTCCATAATGCTAAGGATCTCCACTACGACAAGAGGGAGGATACCTACTACTTTAGCGGTACCAAGGATCCTGTCACGGGACTCTGGAATCCTGATGTCTATGACGAGGAGGGAAACTACAGGCTGTCTCGTACCTATCAAGGGAATAAGGAGCTCTCCTACAATTCCGGATCATCTGACAATCGTACCACGTACTTCGAGACCTCCCTGCACTATGAGCGTGCATTTGGGGACCATAGAGTAGGGGGGCTGCTGCTCTACAATCAGCGCATCCATCGACAGAGTGCAGGTGATCTGGTGAATTCACTGCCCTATAAGCAGCAGGGAGTGGCAGGAAGGGTCACCTACTCTTGGGCTGACCGCTACTTCCTAGAAGGTAATGTAGGGTACAATGGCTCGGAAAACTTCAGCCCGGAGAGGAGGTTCGGTCTCTTCCCTGCTATAGGACTAGGGTGGGCTGTATCCAATGAGAGATTCTGGAAACCCCTTCAACCGACGTTTTCTTTTTTCAAGATCCGCTATACTGATGGTTTGGTGGGGACTGATGCTGTTACCAACCGAAGGTTCATGTATATGGATCAGATGTCCGGGCAAGATGGTTACCGCTTTGGAGAGAGCAATTCTTTCTACGGAGGATGGGGATTTGCCCGCTATGGTGCCAATGTGGGGTGGTCTACTTCGCGAAAACAGGACTTGGGCTTCGACCTGAAGTTCTTTCAAGATCGCCTTTCGTTGACGGTGGATCTCTTCAAGGAGCGACGAAAGGACATCTTCCTCCAGCGAGCCACCATCCCGGACTATGCGGGATTCATAGAGATGCCGTGGGGCAACCTGGGCATCGTGGACAATCGTGGTGTGGAAGGAATGTTGGAGTACAATACGCGGCTGGGTGAGAAGGGATTCCTCACCGTGAGAGGCAATCTGACCTGGAACGAGGATGAGATCATTGAGAATGATGACCCTGCAGTGAAATATCCCTGGCTGGAGCGTAGAGGAACCAATGTGAACGGCAGATGGGGGTGGATCGCTGATGGACTCTTCACGAGTGAGGAGGATATCATGGATCATGCCCGGCAGTTTGGCGAAGAACATCCCGGTCAGGTGTCTCAGGTGGGAGATATTAAGTATCGAGATCTCAACGGCGATGGCGTCATAGATGACTATGACAGATATCTGATAGGTCAGGGTGATGTGCCCAAGATGTATTATGGCTTTGGTGCTGACTTTCAGTGGGGTGGCTTCTTTGTGGGAGCTCTCTTTTCCGGGAATGCTTTTGCTGATAGGTTTATTGGAGGGGATGCCATCGTCCCCTTTGCGGATACTTCCGGGCTGAGCAACCTCTACTCTAACGTGGTAGACAGATGGAGTCCGGATGATCCGACGAATATCGATGTCTTCTATCCCAAGCTTCACTTCGGATCATCGGCGAATAAGAACAATACCAGAGTGAGCACGTGGTGGCAGAAAGATGTGAGCTTCTTGAGGCTTAAGCAGGTCACTATGGGCTACAGCTTCCCCGAGAAGTGGATAGAGAAGACCTTCCTGAAGGGGGCTCGCATCTATCTGATGGGTACGAATCTCCTGACCTTCACCAGCTTCAAGCTGTGGGATGTGGAGCTGAATACCGGCAATGGTACCTCCTACCCCAATAATCAGGTCTATTCGCTGGGTGTCAACTTTAACTTCTAAATCTCTATCGTGATGAAAAGATATAGCGTCATAACTGCAATTGTTATCTTAGTGGGCATCCTTTCAAGCTGTAACAACTTCTTCGATACCGTTCCGGGTGAGCGGTATGATCTGCAGGGAACCTTCACTAACCGAAGTAAGACAGAACAATTCCTCAATAATGTATATAGCTATGTGCCGGATGAGACTCGTGAACGGTGGCCAGATAACGGTACCAATCATGGAGGACTGTGGAACTCTACCACTCTGGAGACCAATATCACCTGGAGCTGGCACAAGTCCAATGACTGGACGTCCGGCATAGTGTATGCTTCGAGTGGCTGGGTAGGATATTGGCTCAGAGAATACTATAAGGGCATTTCGAAAGCTTCCACCTTCATTGAGAATGTGGATATGTGCGCAGAAGTTACTGCCAATGACCGCAAACTCTGGAAGGCTCAAGCAAGGGCGTTGAGAGCACTGTACTATTTCATGCTCTTCCGCACCTATGGACCTACCGTGCTCCTAGGTGAGAAGGCTCTACCTAGGGATATCCCTCTGGAGGAGCTTCTCAAGGAACGAAATAGCGTGGATGAGTGTATCGAGTACATTGTGTCGGAATTGGATCTTGCTGCCCAAGACCTCCCTGCGAAGTATGATGGTCCCAACCTGGGTCGTACGGATAGAGGCACCTGTAAGGCGTACAAAGCTAAAGCTCTGCTCTACGCTGCCAGTCCTCTCTTCAACTGTAATCCCGACTATGCTGACATAAAGAATCCTGACGGTAAGCAGCTCTTTCCGCAGGATCAGTCCCAAAAGCAGGTGAAGTGGGAGAGGGCAATGAAGGCTTATGAGGAGTTTTTCCGGGAGTTTGTGCCTACCCATTACAAGCTTTTGGAGATTAAAGTGGGTGACAAAGTGGATCATTATGAGTCCTACAGGCAAGCCACTTCCGGACAAGATTATCAGAAGAATCCGGAACAGATCTTCATCCGCCTGGCAGACCATGGAGATCATTTCTACGAGACTACCCCTTATCACATACATGTGGACGATGGATCTATCCGAGGGGGGCTAGGTTTTGGGACCACTCAGGAGATTGTGGACCTCTTCTACACTGACAAGGGGCTTCGGATTGTGGATGATCCCGACTACAAAGAGTACACAGGTGTGCCCAATTCCTCCTTCTACGGCTGGGATTCAGACTACAATGATCCGATAGTACCCTCGAGAACCTATTTCAAAGTGAACAAAGATAAGACACTGAAGCAGTGGGCACACTGGGAACCTCGCTTCTATGTCTGCATTACCTTCAATGGTTCTACTTGGGTTAACGACCAGACCAACTATGGGAAGGTGACTACTGAGCTGAATCTCAATGGCAACTCCGGAGTGAATCGTGCGGGACATGATGCGCCTCAGGAGGGTTATGGAGTGCGAAAGATGGCGCGAAAGACCGGTTCCGGCGGACTTCATTGCGCTACACTCCTGCGTTTGGCTGATATGTATCTCGGCTACGCTGAGTGCCTCAACGCTTGTGGTAGAGGAGAAGAGGCGATGAAGCAGCTGAATGTCGTGCGTGCCAGAGCCGGAGTTCCGGGATATGGCAATGCCAAAGGAAAGGATGCAAATGGTTTGGACTTCATTCCATACCCAAATACCAAGGAGGATATCGAGAAAAGAATCCGTCGAGAACGCCTGATCGAACTGGTTTATGAGTGGAATAGATACTTCGATGTGCGACGCTGGAAGGTGGCTGATATGGCTGTGGGCGACGATTGGATCTACCCATCCTACCATCTCGGGGGAGAAGGGGGTGCTATCCATGGCATGAATTATAAAGCTGATCCTCCTCAGTTCTTCCAAAAAGTAGTTACCGAAGTGAGAGTTTTTGACAAGCGTCACTACCTCTATCCTATTCCTGAAGAGGATATCCGTAGAAATGAGAAGATGGTCCAGAACTATGGCTGGTCCATTGAGAAACAGTAAAGCACTAAAAAGGCAAATAATGACAGCTATTAAAAGATATAGAGAGCATGTTTTGAAACTGTTTGTGCTGACATTCCTAGTGATTATTGGCGTAGGATGTCGGCAGGAGAGTGCTCCCATACCCGAAAGCTTCAGGTATCAGGTGCTGGAGGCGGCGAATCCGGTCATGGGAGGCTCCGGAGTTCTGATCTCAGAAATACGGGAAGTGGTGCCGGGTCATGGGGTCTGTATGCTGGCAGATGGCAATCACAATACTTACTATACCGCTACCAAGCCTTCCTTTAGCCTAACCTGGAGTGGAGATAAGTCCTCAACCGTTACGGAATATATCTTAGTCGCATCCCCCAACCCGGATACTTTCCCTTCCGATTGGCAACTCTTAGGCTCTGATGACGGAACTATCTGGATCACCTTGGACGTTCAGAAAGGGCAGAAGCTCAAGCAAGGAGAGTCCGGATCCTACCACTTTCCCAATGCCAATCCCTACAAGTACTACCGGTTACAGTTCATCTCCACAGACCAAAGTGGCACCAAGGAGATAGCCGAATGGCAGTTAGGCTCTACCAAGGTCACTTCGATCGAGGACTTGATGCCATTGAGCTCCGGTAGTTCCCACTCGGATATGACCCCTATGGGCAACCATTATGAAGGGAAGCATGTGACCACCTCCGAGGATAGAGCGTGGTTGCTAGACCCAAACAATGAACCCAATCTCCTAGGAAGTGCCCCCAACCTCCGCTGGAACTCGGTCAAGGTCGATAATGTCTACCCCTTTGGCACACCCTTACCTGCAGATGTCAATCAGCATGCTATAGGAGATTGCTCGGCTTTGGCAGTCTTTGCAGCATTGGCATACGCATACCCCGACTTTATCAAGAGCATTATCAGAGATAACAAGGATCACACCTATCTCGTGAAGATGTACGATCCGCAAGGGGCTCCTATAGAAGTCTCCGTTTCGGATAAGTTCCTAACCAATTCCAATGGAGATATTCAAGCCGCCACCGGTAAGAATTCTCAAGTCTCCTGGGCGACTATCCTCGAGAAAGCAGTGATGAAATTCAATGCTGTCTATGGCGTCAATCCGGATATCGGGGGGATTGGTAGCGAGCATGTTGCACCACTTTTCACCGGTGATGGGGATAGCTTTGCTTTTGCACCGGGTGTGCTCACACCCCTTCAGATGCAGAGAGTAGTTGATGTATGTCTTCGTAAAGGCTTGATCGTCGTAGGAGGATTCAATAGAGGAGATGTTCCGGTCGGTAAGTATCGCACTGTCACGGGGCATGCCTATACCTTTTCACGCCCTACCGACTCGCGATATCTCTTTGATATGCGCAATCCTTGGGGTACCAGTCCCGGCAGTCCGGATGGCAAGGAGGATGGCGTAGTCCCCATACCTGATAATCCGGATATCATCAGCATGATAGACTTGAGGATCATGAATCCCGGTGCTGCCAAAGGGTATCATCGCAAAGCTCTCACACCATATCTGCCCCCATTATTCTAAACTGTACGAAAACAAAAAGTCTTAGCCAGCCATGAATAGATTCAGTCACCTTTTATACCTATTTACGATACTTGTTCTCTCCGCACTGCTCACCGGTTGTGGTATGACGGACGTTTGGAAGCAGTGGGAGCAGCCCGAGATGAAGGGCGTATCGCCACTTAAGCCCTCAGAAGTGAAGGCTATGCTCTGCTCTCAACCTGCTTGGGAGATGATGCAGGGAGATTATCGCTTCTTTTCCGGTTCCGGACAGATGGGACTGTAGCCATCACCTCTGACTATCGGATTCCGGATGAGACGCTCTACACGAAGTACTATTTTCTGAGAGAGCCTGAGGGTGTCAGGGTATTTCTCAGTAACGCTCAGAACTATCTTAGCTCCGTACTTCCCGGAAGTGATGCCTCCTTCATTATACCGCAGCTTGGTACGACCGATCTTAAGGTCATAGGAACTGAGACAGGCTCTAATTACACTTGGTCTTCGCGGGAGGTTTCTGCGGTTGAAGCGGAAGAGTCTGCCAAGTCTACTGTCATTGCTCTCAAGCGCGCCGGGCTTATCAACGGCGTCATTAGAGATGCGCAGGGTCATTTCAAGGCACATTACGCAATATCCTTACTAAAGAATGAGATAGCGTTCTCCCTCTTGAAGGATCGTAAGTTGACCCATTCTGTGGCAAAGATCCAAGAAGTCTCTGAGAATAAGTTCACTTTCGAGTCTACCGATTTCGGAGATTTTAGGGTGGGCGAATTATCCTTTCGCATTATGGACAGCGATGTACAGATGACGATCGATAACGATCACGGATGGGTCGTCACTCCCAACAAAGATGTGGTACCCTACTTTACGGGAAAAGACTACAAGACCCATATAGTCAGTAAGAATAACTCCAAAGGTGATGCCTCTGATCAAATTCTTAGCGATCTCTCTTGGCTTAGCGTCGGAGATGTAGAGATATCGGATCGTGAAGCACGCCCTCTCGTAATGTGCCCGGGACCTCAGGATGCCATCTGGTACATCTTCTTTGACGCCAACCTGAGTGTTAGATCTGAGTCAGACAGGATCTACTTCTCGCGTACTCCCGGCTATATGCCCTTTGGTGGCGCTGACCGGATCGCAGAGACTGAAGAGAAGCTTCGCCATCTCCTGGAATTCTGGTATAGTCCCGAAGGGCTCTACATGGTCCGAGATAGTGACAAGGACCATCAGTATATCTATTTCCTGAGTCCGATGGGAGATGCTTGGATCAAAGCACAGCGCTGATAAGACACTGCTTACTTATAAATGGGAAAAAATAGAGAGGGCACGACTCATACGGGTCGTGACCTCTCTATTTCGGGATATGGGTTATATACCTCTTAGAAATATCGCTTAGTCTACATTCAGCGTGAATCTCTTAAAGTCAGTAGCGGTAAGGGTCTTGGAAGAGTTTTTCATCATCTGTTCTACAGTCTCCTTATTATTCTTTACAGAGTCCTGCATGAGCAGCGTATTTTCCTTGAAGAACTTGTTCAAAGATCCCTCAGCGATTCTATCCAAGAGATTTTCAGGCTTTCCTGCTTCCCGAGCCTTATCGCGAGCGATCTCCTTCTCCTGATCGATCAGATGCTGAGGAACGCTTTCGGGATTCAAGCCCAGAGGGTTCATCGCAGCTACCTGCATAGCCACGTCACGAGCCACCTGATGTTCAGCCTCCTCATTGAAGGCGACGATAGATGCCAGCATATTCCCCGGGTGGATGTAGGAGATGGTGCTAGCTCCCTTGACGAAGTCATAGTAGCCCAATTCCATCTTCTCTCCGGTGATGCCGGAGCGATCTGTGATATGCTCAGCTACAGTGCGACCATCGGCGAGGGGCAGAGATTTCAGCTCCTCAGCATCCTTCGGCTGCTTGGACATAGCGAGGTCGAGGACCTCCTGAGTCAAGGCTACGAAATCAGCATTCTTAGCTACAAAGTCGGTTTCGCACTTTACTGCTACAATAGCTGCAAAGTCTCCCTTGTCAGCAGCGAGGACACATCCCTCAGCAGCTTCTCTGTCGGAGCGCTTAGCGGCCACTGCCTGACCTTTCTTACGGATGATCTCTATAGCCTTGTCAAAGTCTCCTTGAGCCTCTTCCAGAGCCTTCTTACAGTCCATCATACCGGCACCTGTCATCTTACGCAGGTGGCTTATCTCTTGCATTGTTACTGCCATGATCGTTAGTTTTTAATCGTTATTCGGTGAAAAGTGTATTCGATTTCATAGAGGTGAGACGGTGAGAGATCACTCTTCGTCGTCATCATCCTCCTCCTTCTTAGTCTTGAACTTCTCTGCCACACGAGCATTCATAGCATCGCTATCCTCCTTCTTGGTGCGTTCGCGGCGTACACCACTGCGGGCACGACGTTCACGGCGGGGAGCTGCTGCTTCGGTGTCCTCTTCGCCATTGCCTTCATCCTGCTTTTCGATCTTTCGTTCCTGGAGACCTTCTTGGATGGTCTGGCTCATGGCACCGATGATGAGCTCGATAGACTTTGTGGCATCATCATTCGCGGGCATCACATAGTCGATGTGCGCAGGATCAGAGTTGGTGTCCACCATAGCAAAGACGGGGATACCCAGTCTGTTGGCTTCGCGGACAGCGATATGCTCCTTCATCACATCCACCACGAGCAGAGCAGAGGGGAGCCTCTTCATCCCGGCGATGGATCCCAGAGTCTTTTCCAGCTTGGCTCTTTGGCGGCTGATCTGCAGCTTTTCTCTCTTAGATAGATTATCAAAGGTGCCGTCTGTGGTCATCTTGTCGATGGAGTCCATCTTGCGTACAGCCTTACGGATTGTGGGGAAGTTGGTCAGCATACCTCCGGGCCAGCGTTCGACCACATAGGGCATTCCGGCAGCCTTAGCCAGTTCTGCCACAGTCTCTTTAGCCTGCTTTTTGGTGGCTACGAAGAGGATCGTCTTGCCACTCTGAGCCATCTTTTTGATAGCTTCTGCCGCCTCATCTACCTTGGCAACTGTCTTGTGCAGGTCAATGATGTGAATATCGTTACGCTCCATGAAGATATAAGGAGCCATGGCGGGATTCCACTTTCTGGTGAGGTGACCGAAGTGTGATCCTGCCTCTAAGAGTTGATCAAATGTTACTCTTGACATCTTGTTTACGTTTACTTTCTTGTTGGGTTAGACTCTCCAACCCATGAGTAGAGGAGTTTCCTCCCATCCCATGAGTTTAGATACTAAACGGAGATTTATGTATGAATTATTTGTTGGATTGACATGGGAATGCATTTCCCCATATTAGGATATTAACGCTTGGAGAACTGGAATCTCTTTCTTGCCTTGGGACGACCCGGCTTCTTACGTTCTACGACACGAGAGTCTCTGGTCATGAAGCCTTCGGCACGCAATGCGGGCTTGTCTTCAGGATTGATCTTCACGAGTGCGCGAGCGATACCCAAGCGAGCTGCTTCGCTCTGCCCCTTAGTACCACCACCCTTGAGGTTGATGTTGATGTCATACTTCTCAGCGACATCGAGGGTCATCAAAGGCTGCTTAACTACATATTGTAGCAGCTGGAAAGGAAAATACTCTTCAAGAGCCTTCTTATTGATCGTGATCTTACCACTGCCCTCCTTCACATATACGCGAGCTACAGCGGCTTTTCTTCTACCTAGTCCGTTGATTACTTCCATGGTTTACTTGCTTTTAATTTCGATAGTGCGAGGTTGCTGGGCGTCATGCTTATGTTCAGCTCCATCGTATACATAGAGGTTATTCAGCAGTTTGTCCCCCAGACGATTCTTGGGCAGCATCCCCTTGACCACCTTACGGAAGAGTCTGTCACTTCCCTTTTCTTGAAGGCGCTTGGGGCTGAATTCCTTCTGTCCTCCGGGATAGCCCGAAAATCTCAGGTAGGTGCGATCGGTCCACTTTTTCCCGGTGAGCACTACCTTGTCTGCATTGATGACGATCACATTGTCACCACAGTCAACGTGAGGGGTGAAGTTGGGTTTATATTTACCGCGCAGGATCTTGGCGATCTCACTACATAGACGACCCAGGGAGTGACCGGTAGCATCTACTACGACCCACTCTTTATTCACAGTTGCCTTATTTGCAGAAATGGTCTTGTAACTTAAAGTATCCACTTTCTTTATTTGTCTTGTTAATTAATCAGTCATAAGTCCCGTACTTGGAAGCTTATTCACCTCAACTTCCAAGCCGTTGGACGCATTTGGTAGATAACAATCGGCGTGCAAATGTACTGATATTATTATACATACGCAATTCATCTTCTTTGTATGACTGCCATTTTTACGTCTCAATCTACCCCGATTTTAGGAGCAGAGGGGTGCGAAATTATTAGGAGGTACTTTTCCTCGAAAAAAGGCGGGGTAATTCGAAAAGAAAGGCGGGGTATTTTTTGAATTACCCCGCCTTTTATTTCGGGGTGTGCAATTGTCTGTATTTCAGCGATATGCAATTTCGCTAAAATGTGAGTTGACGACAATGAATCATCGGACATTTTGTCAGGTTTTTGGGGGTTGGGTCGAAAAGAAACAGGTTTGAATTCCGCGGCTATTTTTGACTGAAAATATTAGTACCTTGGGCTTTAGTAAAGTGGCTTGAACTCTTTTGCTATGAGATACATCGTGGAGTCTGACTAAATTGCCTAGATTCCGCAAGCAGAATTGGGGTGAGAAAAAAGGGTGAGAAATCCAGAGATTTCTCACCCTAAGTCGTTTATTTTTTTGTATCTTAGT